>Ga0209555_10001690_pt1 | contig 16458 bp, 5 predicted proteins | sample SaaInl85LU_5_DNA_FD_184643 | JGI IMG/M metagenome (GOLD analysis project Ga0209555, IMG submission 184643) | Marine microbial communities from expanding oxygen minimum zones in the Saanich Inlet - ESP_85LU_5_DNA (SPAdes) (version 2) | ecosystem: Environmental > Aquatic > Marine > Intertidal zone... | reverse complement strand
TGCATTTCAACTCGGTCACCTTTTGCTTTCTTATACGCAATGTCCTCAGCAGGAAATGGCTCGTAGAAATGTTTTAATACTTTGGATACTGACGGAAAGTTGTTTCTGACTTTTCCATTCTTATCCTTCATATAATAAATGTGGTCCTCCTCAATAAAGGACAATTCTAATCTTTCTTTTACCTCTTCAATTATTTCTCTAATCTCTTGAGATGCTTTTTTAATATCTTCCATCTATTTCTCTAAAATTACTTCACTACCCTCAGGTATTAAACCTCGTAAATCACCTAAGTCCTTACCTTCTGGTAGTTTTATTATATCTATTCTTCCGTAAAGTTTTCCTCCACTTAGTTTGTAGTAAATCTTCTTCGCGTCTTCCCATGCATCATCGTCCAAACATATCTTTATACGACCCTTTGTACGGTCATATAGGACCTCCCATAACATATCTGATACGAACTTACCCAACAGAGGTATTGAGTTCGGAACAAAGAAACTATCAAACACACCCTCAACTAACCATATATCCTCATTCCAATTAATTCTACTCTCGTTGAAGATTAATAGTTCTTTCGGAGCTTCAGGGTTTTTGTATTTTAATTTGGAATATTTCGCCCAACTACGAGCAACAAAATAGTTTAATATCCCGTCCATATCATATGACGGAACAATAATACGACCAGCATATTCACCTTCGGTAGCAAAACCTACATCGTATTTTTCAATAATCTCATCAGTAACACCCCTACGTTTTAAGTAATTATATGCTTGTGCTCTCGGAGGATACATCTTACTTACTTCACTAAATCTTTTGAATTCTTTTGGTAATCTTAATACCTTATATTTTCTTTTGTCACGAACAAATTCATCAGGACGAATAAGTTCATAGTATTGTTTGTCTTTCTTACCACCATACTTATCGATAAGTTTACCTAAATGACCATGAGTTCCGTGAGTCTCAGCACAAGCCCAACACTTATAGACGTGTTGACCGTAGTTGATTTCAAGGTTACCTTTTCCATCACCCTTATCCAACCCTTTAATATCGTGGGAGCACACAGGACAGTCAAAGGATATTTGTCCCCTCATCTCATTGTGTAAGTGGGGGTCACCAAACATACCGACTAGTAAATCTACTACTAAAGCTTCATCCTGATTCTCCATACAGGACTAAAGATAAATAAAAAAATTTAAGAAATCAATTACCAAAGACCTTCCATTCTCATATAACCTAAAACACATGTGTATGCATCTGCTTGGTCAAAACATTCTTTCTTCAGTGTATTGTTGCGGGTATATAACCACGTGATTTGTGGTTCGGCTTCTGATACCTTTTTCCAAATAACTTCTTTCTTGTCAATGTTTTTTGGCATTCCACCAAATAATACTTTTCGACCTTTGTTGTTTTCACCAACCAAATCAGGCCAAGCGTATTTACGAGAATTATAAGTTGATATATAACTAGGAGTAATACCTAATATTTGATAGATTGAACGAGAAATCATTGAGTTATATCTCAGTAATGTTCCTACAGTCCAAATGTTATTTGAGTTTAATAATGGTTCTTCAATAACCACTTTTGTTATACCTAAGTTTTTATAACCTACCAACTTTTCTTCAAAGGCATCAACCTTCAATAATAACTCTTCAATTTTTATTTCAGGTTTAGGTTTAATAACAGGTGAGAAATGAGTAAGTTCCAATAGTTTTTGTGTATCCTCATCAAATAATGCCCACCCAATAGTTTTTGTGGAGATGTCTAAACCCAATACTTTTGGGTTGTTAGTAATTTCTTCGTTTGACATATGATTATATTAAAAATCTAATTTTATAGTGTATTGTTGAACACCCAATCTCTTTTCGGGAGATTGTATCTTAGATATAATCATAAGTTCTTTATTTGAATCGTAAAGACCAACTTCAGTCACATACGGTGCTTGACCCGTTGACCATGTTGGGTTTTGAGATTTTAAGAATTGTGTTGGTCCCAAATTACACTTATAATTCATCACATATATTGTCGCTTGAATGTCAGAAGAAATATTACCATAGAAATAATACTCATCACCAAAATTAAGTGTAGGACCTGTTTGGTTATTCGTTGGTAATGTGATGTAATTATTTAAATTATATGTAGGACCTCCATCTACATTATCATACATTTGTTTATTAATCACAAATGTTGTTCCTGTGATACCTGAAACTGTTAAATACCCACTAGTGGTCGTTGCACTCATTTGTGGTGTTAAATCAATCTCATACCATTCTGTTGGGTCAGGTCTTTCACCAGGACCAACTCTTTGAACTAAAGCAACCAATTCATTTGCTGAAAATCCTGATTGTGAACCGTCACTAACCATATACGGAAATTCATTACCTAATCTAAATGTAACATCGGCAGTGTCAGGTGGACAATCAGGGTCCGTCCCACAAACTAATGTATAATAGTTACAATGTAATGACTGAGTAAATGCTGAATTATTAAATCTATAGGTAACCCATAGACATTCACTAGTTCCTGATAATAAACCTATATCACTATTTGATGTCCCGTTAAATGAATTAGGTGGAACTAAACCTAATTTAGGTGCTGGTAGTGTCCAATTCCTATTTGACTTATTTGATAATGCTGCGATGATTTCGTCATCATCAAAAGTAATCATCTTAAAGTCAGGCCATACTTTACCAACCCTGTTCGGCAGTCCGTTACTATTAGTATTAGTATCCCATAAATGGTAATATCTAATACCTGGACTATTCATATCAATATTTACATTAGATTCTATGTAATGTGGTGTATATAAATTTTTATCACCATAACCATCAGGGTCAACATAAAAAGTTTCACCCATAGTTCCTCCCGATGATTTATGCCACATTAATGTTGGTAGGTTTACTCTAAATCTTCTTCCTGGACCTGTTTGACCCGATAATGAATAAAGTGGGTCAACATATGTCATTGCAAATTTTTCACCATAAAAATTATCAATAGATTGGTTTGTATAGTGAACAATAGCGATAGACTTTTGGTCTGATGGTGATAATATTACTTTCTCAGAAAAAGAATTGTAATAATATGTTGAATCAGTATCTGTTTGTCCTGTGTCTGAATTATAACCCAAATATTCTTTTGTTCCTGTATATCCTGTTGAACCAAACTTATCATACCCTTGGTTATTGTTCGTAAATATACCTGCAGGGTTTTCGGTCCACGGAATATTCATATTCCATACCTTAACAAAATAATTAGATACATCACAATTACTTTCAAAATTAATCGCATCAATATCCCAATAAAATTCAGGAGTGAACGTATCATATAATTCTGTCATACCTGACGGATAGAATATTACTCTGGCATTTCCTGTGTAACCCATGCTTTGTAAGTCAGGAAATTGTCTATCGACCTTAACAGTTACCGAACCTGTATTACCTGAAGTATCACCAGTGATTCCTACAACTTTATAAGTTAAAACAGGGTAATTACTAACAATTGGTTGAGTTGCATCATTAAAGAATACAGTCATAAAATGATTTGTAGTAACATTACCTGAAACATTAATATCAATAGTAGAAGCACTTAAACTAACAGTGTCTCCCGAATTTAAAGTTGCCATATTAATAACAAAGTTCGGATTAATAGTATAGGCTGTCGATGTAAAAGCACTAAAACTATCATCAATTACATTACTATACGAATAAGTTGTGTTTCCTGTAAAGAAACCTAAAGTCGATGCAGTATTATATATATTATCAATTACAGGCTCAGCAATTGGGATACCATACGTATTGGTTGATTGGTCTGTCACCAATAAAGGATATTTAACATTAGATTTACTTTTTTGCGGTAACGGAGATAAATTTTGAGCGTTATATTCAGAATCTAATACCATTCCTGTTGAAAGGTCCGCACCTGATATACAGTCGTAACACACTTCACTATCACCTACTTGAAAGTAAGAAATATTAAAACCTCCCTCAGATATTTTTTTCCTACCTGCATCAGTAAGTTTTGAATTAATTAGTGCCGCGGTATCTTTAATAATGTATCCCATGTTTTATAAATATTATAATCTTTTTATTTTTAACTACAGTTGTTAGAATATATAGTAACAGTCCCCGCAGTAGATGGTATTGGTGTAGGCGCTGATAGTGCACATACAGTATCCATATTGGATGGGTATATTGTTATTGTTTGTAATTGTCCATTACAATCCGTATATCTGAAAATCGTGTTTAAATTCCGAGTATTTGTTAATAAATAAGTGCTACACGACTGACAATTCTGAACCATTGTCTCAGTCAATATTGGTGTTATTGTAGGTGTTAATGATTCACAAGAAGTTCCGTTTAATGTTGGATTCATAACTTGTAAAGATGTATCATAATCACCATAAGTTGGGCAATTACAATTACTATTTAAATTATTAAGTGTTGTCGTCTGACTAACAGAGCCGTTAACCACATCACCGCTAGTCATTGTTATTTGAACACTATTGGTTTGGTAACTGTCAACATATTTTGTACTATCACCACAATAAAATGGTATCAAACTAGATGTCATAATCGAATCATTAGTGGTCACTAAACCACCATTTTTAGCAATTATAAAGTTTTTCGTAAAAGTTACATCACTAGAACCATTACCATTAATCACACCACCTCTCTCTTGAGTGTGTCCCAACCTTAAGGTGAATACTATTGAAGTCCCTGATGGTAATGATGGTGATACATTAACATTGTAATTGTATGATTTAGTTACAGTATTTGTTCCTGTTGTTGTTTGAAGATTTGATGTGGTTATACTCATAGTATAAGTAACTGAATTACCACCTGTCCCAATAGTAAAGATTGTTGTTGCAGTATTAGAACTAGAATCCTGAACAGTTCCATTATACGTTCCTGACGATAAATTCGTGAATACTCCTGAATTTTGTAATGATGAAGTAACACCTGGTATGGTATATTGATAAGGTGGTGTTCCACCTGCACCAACTAATGTTACCGTACCAGTACCACCCACACAAGATGGGTCTGACGTAGTTGAAGTAACCGATAATGGAATACCTTCACATTCACCTTGAGTCACTTGCCATACACTCGGATTAGAAACACCATAATTAGTCCAAGAACCTAACGGTATTGTTGGTGGATTTTGATTGAATCCCATAGTTCCACCACCAATAGTATTCCAATTAGAAATTCCCCATCTCTGAATTGTTGTATTGTAACTCATGGTTAATGAGTATGTTGAATTAACCCAAGTGTAATTACCATTAATATCCGTTCCATTTGCTGTGAATGTGTATTGGGATGTTGCATCACTTAAACACAAATCAGGTTGTGCTGGTGGGTTAGGCGTAACAGGTTGACACTCAATACAGTCATTATAAGGACTATTAACTGTAACCGCAGAATATGTTTGGCCAGTCCATAACTCAGTGCTGTCAAATTGATAACACCCATCAATCTCGTTAAAAGAATAAATTAATGACGGATTAAACGTATTTCCTTGCTCAACATAGATAGCATTATCACTTAACTGTATATTTTCAAAGAATACATCTAAAGTATTACCAACAACTGTAGAGGTGAAATTAGTAACATCAGGGTCTACTTGCCAACCAAAGTTTTTCAATCCCGAACCTTGTTGATATTGAGAAGGTAGTGAAGTATATATACTATTTGTGGTTAATGCTGTGTATACATTAGTTCTAGTTAATGCTGATAAATTTAAGTTTTCAGGACCTACATTTGTTATTGAACCACCGTATTTTGTGGTATATTCACTTGATGTAATTGTTTCACCCTCAATAGTTGCTACTGAATGTTGAACGAATGGTATTCTTGAGGTTTGAGAATCACAAACAGGGTATATAAGACCGTTAAATGAACCGTTTTGATTTACAACGATATCTTCCCATACTTGTAAGAAACCTTCATAATCACCAACATACCTATCACTAGGTGCCAATGAATTTGAAGTATCCCAACCCGTTCCTTTTAATACAAATGGGTCATTATATAAATCAGATTTTGTTGGGTTTGAACTGGTACCATCTATTCGTCCATGGTAAAGACCAACCGCACCATCGGCTTCATCAACTACACAGATAACTATATAATTAGAATCACCACCATTAAAATCACCATAAATTCCTGAAAAATCACCATCTAACGATGACGGAGCGTTAAACGGAACACCTTGACTACGTGAATCAGGACGACCGGTACTCAAATTTAATCCTCTGTTTATTCGTTGGTATGTAGTATTCTTAAAGTTAAATGAAACATTCTTAGGTATACACGGACCTGAATTATTTTGACACCATCTTGGGTCTGTACTTACAGAATTAGATACTGACTCACCATTTAGTCCGAAAATTTCAACAGGAGTACTATCACTTAAAGTTCCACCTGTTAGTGAACCTAAATAAGGATATGTCCCCCACCATAACCAGTTTTCACCATTATGTGATGTCTCACCGACAACACCCTCATAAAGTAATCCACCAAAACCTTCATCGGTTTTTCCTGAATACCATTCTCTTATCGAATTTGAGGCTTCGGTCGCTTTAGTCTCATCTAATGATGTCCCATCATAGAATACATAAATGTTTGGACTAGATATTTCAGCACATTCTAGTAGTTTGTCTAAATAGAAACTATCATACTCAACAACACACTCAGTAGTTACCGTATAATCACCATAATAGTCAGTTACTGTCGCACTATAGGTTCCCGGTAATAGACCTGTTAATGTTGAACCCTGTTGACCATTACTCCAACTAACACTATAAGGTGCAGTTCCACCATTTATTAATACCTGAACACTACCATTTGCAGATGTAGGTGTTGCTGAATTTGTGACAACACATTCTACCTCCATCGGTGATAAGGTTATTATATTACAACTATTTCCTGATATCTGAGCCATTTACATTTTATATTTTTTATTCACATCCACAACTATCGTATATACTTATAACATATCCTGTGGTTGTTCCGTTATATAAACTAGTTACTTCATAACAACCACGTGACGAACTACCAGGACTTAGACTAAGTTTAACATAATCACCTACCTGAGCCCCACTTGTTTGTTGTATAACAAGTAAATCTAATTCATCCACACAATTTCTACATAATAATTTATCGTAAGAAACTCCCGAAGATGAAGGCGTGATTGATGGTGTCACTGTCGGAGTAACCGTTGTTGTTGGCGTATTTGTCGGTGTTTGACTAACTATAGGTCTTATTTCACTTGATGTTGGTGTTAAAGTAGGTGTGGGTGTTTGACTTTCTACAGGTGTTCCACAACCTGAAGAAGTAAAAGATATTGAACAAGTAAATCCTTTACCACAATTAGTATATGTCCAACTATTTTCATCAGGAGCATTTGTAGTTTGAGTATTTATATTAAAGAAGGTAACACCAGCTAAATTCCATCCAGCGACTTCCCACCTATAACCATTCCATCTAACTGTTCCGTTATTTGGTGATATCCATTGATTTCTACCATTATATAAGGTAGAACTCAAAGTATAGGTTGCATTTTCAGTGAACCCATTACCGTTAAATGAACCATTTAGATATGTTGGAACTTGACACGTTGGTGTAGGTGTCGGTGATGGTGTCATTGTTGGTGTTACTGTTGATGTCGGTGTTATCGATGGTGTCATTGATGGTGAAGGTGATGGTGCAACACCAAAACAATCACATATCGTACAATCATTATCATCGTATATTTTAACACAAAATCCACTATTTTGATACGCAATTGGTAAATTAAAAGTATATGGTATGTCCGAATCTGAAATAGTATCTATATATACTTTCACTTCTGATTCCGCACAACCATTTGATACCCAAACATCATAGTCTGAAGTCCCTGTTATACTATTTATCGTTACTGTTTCAACCATTATATCTCACCTGTTTGTCCTTGTTGTTCACATTGTTCACAACTATTATAATTACCATTTACTGTAAGTGAAGTTGTTGTTCCGTTATATTGATTATCTGTACCCACATATGTCCAACAACCACCAACCTCATCAAATGTGTATACTTGGTTTGTAGTTAAATTAGGGATATTTAACCCATACATTGTTGACTCATTAGCAATTTGACTACCACTAAATACGATATCATAGAAATAAGTATCCCTTTGTGATGAAGTTAAATAACCAAACTTGGTTCCACCTGTAAATATTTCAAGTTCATCACCAACAGCATATGACGGTGCGTCTGTCCAAGTTGTTTTATCTGTTAAGTCAAACGATACCATTAAACTATACGGATTAGATTGTCCAGGTGCCACATTTGAACTTGATTTTGTTCCCATAGTATCAGTAGTATACACACTAAATGTAGTTCCTGACTTAATGACTTTTACTCTTACACTACCTTTATTTAGGTAATTCCCACTACCGAATGGTGTTGAACCTACCCAAATAGTTCCGTTATAGTTAGTTCCGTCAGTAAACGCCATCGTACTATTATTTTGATTAAACGATATTGACGCAACTCCATTTCCTCGTCCAACAAAATTAAGATTTATTGTATGTGTTTGACCTGAAGGACCGTATAAACCACTATCATCTTTTATGGCCGCCAATACTAATCCAGTGGTATCATCATCAAATGCGGTACTTTCTAAGGTTACTTCGTGTTGATATTCAACATATCCACATGTTGAATAGAAACCATTTAATAATCCACTATTTTGTGAACACTTAATAGATTTAGGGGTTCCTCCCGCGTTCGTTATTTTATCCGAAGCCAAAACAACTGTATCTGAAGCGCCACTAATAGTATACTGATTACTCAATAATGATGTTGTTGTCCAGTTGGTAGATGTAGTCAGATATCTTGTTGCTGTTGGGTTACCAAATTGTAATCCTGTGTTCTGTGTTGGATTATATGTTGACCATCTCCATCCTCCTGTTGCCCCCGCGACATTATACCAAACCACAAATTTATTTAAGTGTGTATTATAATAGAATTTACCACTATCGGTTGTACTTTGACTTAATGAAACTGGTCCGACATTCTCACCTTCTAACATTGTTAAGTTGTGAGAACCTAAATATTTAGTACTTCCCGTATATAAATAAGATAAACTACTAGCTGAAAGTATTGTTCCGTCAGATTGTAAACCTGATTTTTGATTTGTACCTGGGAAGTTAACACCTGCAAAGAATGAGAATCGTGTCCAATTAGATACGATATCATCAGGATTTGTTTGTTCACCATAATTTACATTTGTTTCAGTACAAGGAACTCCTCCACATTCTTCAAATAAGTTATAAACCGGAGGTGTTGGCGTTGGTGTCGGTGTGCTACAATCATTACAATCAGTATGAATAGAATTAAATTGAGATATTATATGTGTTGAACTACCTTGAATATCTTCGATGTATTGAACACATAACACTTCACCACCAATCGTTACGTTGATTGTTGAACCAGTTGATAAAGACCCACCACTATACAATATAGGTGAACTTACTAAGTATTCTGTTGAATTCACACATCCAACTAATCTAGCAACATCTCCACAATCAAAGAATCCTCTATCAATTTCATAGGTAACCGCACCTGACACAGTTTCTTTACTTCCTGATGTCGGAGTAGGTGTAGGTGTTGGAGTTGGTGATGGATTTATAGTATTACCTGTTGTAATATCCGCACCAACATTACCACATTCATTACTTAATGATGGTGTTGGAGTCATCGTTGGAGTTAATGATGGAGTTGGTGACGCACCTTCTGTTGGTGTAACCGAAGGTGTTGGCGTAACTGTTGATGTCGGTGTAGGACTTGGAGATACTTCAGGGTCACATGGACCATCAGTCATAACCGTTGGGTCTAAATCAGGACATTCAGATAAACATGGTGAGTTACCAAATACGATACATACCCCACCTAAACTATCACTTAAACACCATTTAGTCCCGTCATAGAATAAGTATCCAGGTTCGTTTCCACCTGTGTAGTATGGATAACCATTGTAAGTTCCCACAATTGTATATGTTCCGTTATAACCCGAATAAGCTATAATACCAATGTCAATACATTTTTGATTACCACACGGGTTAGATGAAGGAGTAATAGTTGGTGTAATTGACGGTGTCGTAGAAACACTTGGTTCAGGAGTATTACTTGGAGTTATTGATGGTGTAATAGTAACACTATTTGTTGGCGTAACACTTGGGGTAGTTGTTGTTGTAATTGAAGGGGTTACAGTTACCGAATTTGTCGGTGTTACTGTTGGTGTTGATGTTATTGAAGATGTAGGTGTAATGGTCGGTGTTGGAGTAATACTTGAAGTCGTTGTTATACTCGGAGTAGGGGTAATAGACGAAGTTACCGTCACTGACGGAGTTGTCGTAATTGAACTAGTTGGTGTTAACGAAGATGTAGGCGTAATACTTGTAGTCGGCGTAATTGATGAAGTAGGTGTCACACTAATAGTCGGTGTTACTGTACTAGTCGGAGTAATCGATAGTGTAGGTGTCACACTCGAAGTCGGAGTAATTGAAGGTGTTACAGTAACTGACGGAGTTTCCGTTTGTGTTGGTGTAATCGTATTAGTCGGAGTAATTGACGGAGTTACAGTAACTGAAGGAGTAGGTGTTTGAGTAGGTGTATTACTCGTAGTTGGTGTGATTGAAGGAGTTATCGTTACTGATGGAGTTGCAGTTTGTGTAGGAGTAATTGATGGTGTTACCGTCACAGATGGTGTTGCGGTTTGTGTAGGTGTAATTGATGATGTTGGAGTCACACTGTTTGTTGGAGTAATAGAAGATGTTGGTGTAACACTACTTGTTGGCGTGATTGAACTAGTCGGAGTTATTGAACTTGTAGGGGTAATCGAAGCGGTTGGTGTTATTGAAGACGTTGGAGTGATAGACGGTGTTGCCGTTACACTTCCTGTTGGCGTAATAGACGGTGTTACTGTTACTGATGGTGTTGCGGTTTGTGTTGGTGTAACACTTGAAGTTGGTGTTATTGAACTTGTAGGGGTAATTGATGGAGTCACAGTTACCGAAGGAGTTGATGTCTGTGTTGGTGTTACACTTGATGTCGGAGTGTTTGAACTGGTTGGTGTAATAGACGGAGTTACTGTCACAGATGGTGTTGCGGTTTGTGTTGGAGTTATAGATGAAGTTGGTGTTATTGAACTTGTAGGGGTAATTGATGGGGTTACAGTTACTGATGGCGTTGCAGTTTGAGTAGGCGTGATAGATGAAGTCGGTGTAATAGATGAAGTAGGTGTTATTGATGGTGTTACTGTGACAGATGGGGTTGCTGTTTGCGTTGGTGTCAATGAACTTGTAGGGGTTATTGATGACGTTGGAGTAACTGAACTAGTCGGTGTAATAGATGAAGTAGGTGTTATTGAAGAGGTTGGAGTCAATGAACTTGTTGGTGTTATTGAACTTGTAGGTGTAATACTCGATGTAGGAGTAATAGAAGGTGTTACAGTTACCGAAGGTGTTACCGTTTGTGTCGGAGTGATTGATAAAGTAGGTGTAATACTCGATGTAGGTGTCAATGAACTCGTAGGAGTTATTGATGGTGTTGGCGTAATTGAACTCGTTGGAGTGATAGATGGGGTTATCGTTGTTGAAGGTGTCGCAGTCTGAGTAGGCGTAATACTACTTGTCGGAGTAATTGAACTCGTTGGAGTAATAGATGGAGTAACAGTTACAGAAGGTGTCGCAGTTTGTGTTGGAGTAACACTACTCGTAGGTGTAATTGATGGCGTAATTGTCACTGACGGTGTCGCTGTTTGTGTCGGTGTTATTGAAGATGTGGGTGTAATGGATGAAGTCGGAGTAATTGATGGTGTAACCGTAACTGACGGAGTTGCAGTTTGTGTAGTCGTAACACTCGGTGTTGGTGTTATTGATGATGTAGGCGTGATTGAAGATGTAGGAGTAATAGACGGAGTAACAGTTACCGAAGGAGTTGCAGTTTGCGTTGGTGTAATCGAACTAGTCGGTGTAATACTCGTAGTTGGTGTTAAACTACTTGTTGGCGTAATTGATGGTGTGACCGTAACTGACGGAGTTGCAGTTTGTGTAGGAGTTATTGAACTCGTTGGTGTAATAGAAGGAGTTACGGTTACCGATGGTGTTGCGGTTTGAGTAGGTGTAATACTACTTGTAGGAGTGATAGATGATGTAGGGGTTATTGATGTGGTTGGGGTAATTGAACTTGTCGGTGTCAATGACGATGTTGGCGTAATCGATGGAGTGACAGTCACTGATGGTGTAGCCGTTTGTGTAGGTGTGATAGATGAAGTAGGGGTAATAGACGGAGTTACCGTAACCGAAGGAGTTGCGGTTTGTGTTGGAGTGATAGATGATGTAGGTGTGATTGAACTCGTTGGTGTTATCGATGGTGTTACCGTTACTGAAGGGGTAGCGGTTTGTGTTGGTGTAATTGAACTTGTTGGGGTGATAGATGATGTTGGTGTCAATGAACTTGTTGGGGTAATACTTGACGTAGGAGTAATTGACGGTGTTACCGTTACCGAAGGTGTTGAGGTTTGAGTAGGGGTGATTGAACTTGTAGGGGTAACACTTGAAGTTGGCGTTATTGAACTCGTAGGCGTTATTGAAACTGTTGGTGTCACACTACTAGTTGGTGTAATACTCGAAGTTGGTGTTATAGATGGACTCACCGTAACTGAAGGAGTTGCGGTTTGTGTTGGGGTAATTGAACTAGTTGGGGTAATACTCGGAGTAGGAGTAATCGATGGTGTTGGCGTAATTGAACTTGTCGGTGTAATACTACTAGTTGGGGTAATTGATGGTGTAGGGGTAATACTTGATGTTGGAGTAATTGAACTGGTAGGCGTTATCGTTGGTGTTATCGTTACCGAAGGAGTTGCAGTTTGTGTAGGAGTAATTGATGAAGTAGGAGTGATTGTACTGGTAGGGGTAATAGATGGTGTTGGTGTGATTGAGCTAGTTGGGGTAATTGATGGTGTAGGGGTAATACTTGATGTTGGCGTAATTGATGGTGTAGGAGTGATTGTAGGAGTAATTGTAGGTGTAGGGCTCGGACATTCAGGACAATTCTCATTTTCGCAAATATCATCAATAAGTTCATCCTGATTAATAAATACGTCAGGAATACCTATAGTTTCACCACTTAAACCATAACACTCACCATTATAAATTATACCAAAATTACCAGGTAAGGTAACGTTCGCTATAAAATTATTCAAGGACTCAGAAACTGAACTTTCACTAAACCCGGTAACCGATGGGTCAACTTCGAATCCGTAATTTTTAAGACCTGAACCGTTAACACTTGTTAATCCTGAATATGGATTAATTGTAGTTAGTTGAGATAGATTCACATTCTGTGGACCTACACTAGAAATATTTTCATTATATTTATTAGTAAAATCAATAGAACTAATAGTAGTACCTTCAATTGATGCCACAGAATGTTGTAAGAAGGTTTTTTTATTATTATTACTATTAATTACCGGATATACAATCCCATCTATTCTTTTACCTAAGTTATTTGTTATATCGTCATAAACTTGAGTATACGCGTTAAAATCATGAACATACCTATCGGACGGTTCGAATAATCCGTTATTAGATTCCCAATAATTACCTTTTAAAGAAAATACGGTTGTAGATGTATTTCTTTCAGCATCGGTTAAATTTCCATGGTAAAGACCCACTAAACCATCTGCCTCATCCGCAACTATAATAACTATATAGTCAGTAACACCTCCCGAAAAAGTACCTGGACCTGATTTATCTGAAATTATTAAATTATTATGGTTGAATGGAACACCATTACTTCTAACGTCAGGTGAACCATTATCTAAATTAAGTCCATTGTTAATTCTTTGATAAATCGTTTGGTCGTTTCTAAATTCAGTATTTCTCGGAACACACTCACCACCAATGTTTTGTTTACACCATTGGCTATCATATATTGTACCAGGAACCGCGGAACTATACTCTGTTATCTGAGTATTATCACTTAATGTTCCTCCTGTTAATGAACCTAAATAAGGGTAAGACGCCCACCATACCCAGTTTTCACCGTTATCACCGTTATCACCAATAACACCTTCAAAAAGATTACCCGATTCAAATATTCCGTTATTAACATTTGTCTGATACCAACTTCTAATACTTTCAGATGCTTCACTAGCATCAGTTGTATCCAATGAAGTACCATCATAAAATACAAAAACTTTTTGATTTAATTGAGGTACCGCAACATTAATAGTATTTGAAGGGTCACAACAACCAGTTGCCAACCATACATCATAAACAGGTGTCGGAGTAATTGATGGTGTTGGCGTAATACTCGGAGTTATTGTTACCGATGGCGTTGTAGTTTGTGTAGGTGTAATAGTTGGAGTTGGCGTAATTGATGAAGTAGGAGTGATTGAAGGTGTTACCGTAACCGAAGGAGTTGCAGTTTGTGTTGGGGTAATACTCGGAGTAGGAGTAATTGTTGGTGTAGGAGTTAATGAACTAGTAGGTGTAATTGAGTTTGTAGGTGTAATCGATGAGGTTGGTGTAATTGATTGGGTAGGAGTTATTGAAGATGTAGGGGTAATAGATGGCGTTACCGTTACTGAAGGAGTTGCAGTTTGTGTTGGGGTAATTGATGAAGTAGGAGTTACACTACTAGTTGGTGTGATTGATGAAGTAGGGGTAATTGAACTAGTTGGTGTAGGTGTTATACTACTTGTTGGCGTAATTGTTGGTGTAGGAGTGATTGATGAAGTAGGCGTAATACTCGGTGTTGGAGTAATTGATGGAGTTACAGTAACTGACGGAGTCGCAGTTTGTGTAGGAGTAATACTACTCGTTGGGGTGATTGAAGATGTAGGAGTAATACTCGATGTCGGTGTTATAGATGGCGTAATGGTTACCGAAGGAGTTGCAGTTTGTGTAGGCGTAATTGAACTTGTAGGGGTGATACTCGATGTTGGAGTAATAGATGGTGTTACGGTGACCGATGGGGTTGCCGTTTGGGTAGGTGTCAATGAACTTGTAGGAGTAATAGACGATGTTGGAGTTATAGATGAAGTTGGTGTTACACTTGATGTCGGAGTAATAGATGGAGTAGGTGTAACACTACTTGTTGGAGTAATAGATGGAGTAGGTGTAACACTACTTGTTGGAGTAATAGATGGAGTAGGTGTTATACTACTTGTTGGCGTAATTGATGGTGTCGGTGTGATAGAACTAGTCGGAGTAATAGATGATGTAGGAGTTATAGTTGGCGTTGGTGATGGACATGTTACGCACTCTTCACAATTTGAGAAAAAACTGTCTTGACTTAATGGGGTACTACCATCACCTCCTGGGTTTTCTCCAACAATTTCATAACAATCATCACCACCTAAATTAACCACACTACCAAATAATGTTGATGGTGGTATATTAACATCATCAGGGTGAACACATGGAACCACAATGTCTCTATTGATGGTATCGTTAGGGTCACAACAATTTCTAAGTTCTAATCTCCAATTATAACAAGGATATACAACAACGCAATCTTCACAATTATCGAAATCAGGAATGACTCTAAATCCATCAGAACCATCACCACCTATTGAAATTGCATAATAACAACAGTTATCAAAAATATAAACTCTGTTATTTCCTGTAATATCCGCAACATCAACTGTTGGTACCGATATTTGTTTTAATAGTCGTCCTTGACTACAACAATCAAATAATAATATATTTGTTGTTTCAATTGATGATGTTGGTGTTGGCGTATTAGTTGGGGTTATACTGTTAGTCGGAGTTGGTGTTGGACTGGCAACAGGTATAGGTGAACTGGTAGGTGTTGGTGTTGGAGTTGTCGAATCACACGTACACTCACCAATTGCTCTAACATTACCAAAATCAGGTGTTTCTAATATTGGTTCAGTACATGAACATATTTCATATGTACCAGGTCTTAACTCTCTAGTTATTGTGGTGTTGTTACCACCATTAATCACAAAACAATCAACATACGTTACATTTACGGTCTCTTCAATGACAACTTCCCATCTAACACATGTAGATGACCCTTGTTTCGTACAATCAATTGAACAAGGTTCCTCTGTAGGTATAACCTCTAAAGGTCCGTCACCTACAAATTGTGGTTCACCACACGCACACAATAATATTGAACCACCACGAGGTATAATTACTGCTGCGGAATTACTATTACAATCAATATATGTAACGTTAATATCATTATCGGCTAAATTTATTAATTCATATTGAACACAACTAGTACAACAATCCTCAGGTTGTGGAGTCGGAGTTGGTGTTGGTGAGGGGGTTTGTGAGGGTGGGTTAATTGGAATTAACGCTCCGCAATCGATACATGCAAAATCATCACAACTCTCTCTTTGAATAATACCTACAGGTGTCGGTACTATGGTATGTGTCGC
>Ga0209555_10001685_pt1 | contig 16517 bp, 15 predicted proteins | sample SaaInl85LU_5_DNA_FD_184643 | JGI IMG/M metagenome (GOLD analysis project Ga0209555, IMG submission 184643) | Marine microbial communities from expanding oxygen minimum zones in the Saanich Inlet - ESP_85LU_5_DNA (SPAdes) (version 2) | ecosystem: Environmental > Aquatic > Marine > Intertidal... | reverse complement strand
TTCGTGCCAAGGTTTGATGTGGTCGGCTTCCATTTGACCAATTTCAAAATGCTCGCCACAAGCCGGACAAATCCCTTCTTGTTGTTCGTATAGCGAGCGTTTTTGAGTTTGGGTAAACGCACGAATATTAAGGTGCTTTTCTTTCCCTGTTAAAACATAAGCATAAATTCCTTTCTTTTTGGTCACATCATCGTCTTGCATAAGGCTTTTGATTTCTACTTCGAGTTTGGCAGAGTCCCAAGGGTGTTCGTTGTGTGCGTTGTAGAGGCTACCCCAAGCAATGCCTTTCATCTCGCGGCGGTAGTTGGGAAACACCGCTTTGACCCAATTAATGACTGCCAAAAAATAAAGCCACATTTCGTTGGCGTTGGGTTGTTTTTGACGCTTTGCCATATAGGCTTCAATAGCACCTTCTGAATGCCAATCAATAGTGGTTTCTAGATAATCTTGTCGAATGGGCGACCCGCTTAAATACTTGCTTCCCATCCCGTAGGCAGGACAACCGTTTTTACTAAAATGCCGTTTGGCATCCGTTACCCAAGAGCCCGAATAGACTGCATTGCGTAGTTCTTGATCGGTGAGTTCCTCGCCAGCAATATTGATGGTTCGAAACCACTCCAGTTTTTCACTGGGTGTACCTTCACAGAAATACACCATCAGTTTATAGTTAAGGATTTGTGCCTGTTCATCGTCTTGCAGGTTATGAAAATAGCGCATGTCCACCGAAAAATCCCCTTGAACATACTGACAAATGGATACCGTGCGTTGTTGTCCGTCTATGATTTCATAGTTCCCATCCTCACGCACTGCCCAATACATTACGTTTAGAGGAAACCCTTTGTTTAGGGTGTGGATCACGGCATTGCGTTGTTTGTCATTATACACAAACTCTCGTTGGTAGGGCGGACGTATGTCCAGTTTTCCACCATAGCCCCGCACGCCATTTTCTTGGTTATCCATATAGCCCTTGGTCAATTCGGCGATACTAATTTCGTGTAGTTCGATGTTCATTTTTTTGCTTCTTTTTTGATTGTGTGTTTTACCTTTATCATGGCAAGGTTAAGCTCAATAGTAGTTTCGCTAGACATGTCTGTGGCAAATTCGTTATTTAGGATCTCTGCGATGAGCTTTCCACTTTTATTAATGAGTCCTTGTTGTTTACGTGGGCTATCTTCTTTGGCTAAAGATTTTGCAACTTTGCTAAACTCCCGTACTCTAGAAAAGGTTTCTACAATTTGAAGTGTTGCTTTTGTGGCCTTTTTAGATTTGAGAATTGTGGCTAACATATAGAGTCCTTTTTCGGTAAATGCTTTTGGAAGCGTTCGCCGTTTCGATAGGTTTGCGGTGGAAAATTTCCACCGCAAATCCGCTAACTCTTTGTTTGTCAATTCAATAACATAGTCTTTTAAGAACTTGTCGGGGTTGTTTTTTACGGCCTTATTGACGTCACGGGTATGAACGCCATAGAGCTGACCCACATCATGGTCTAAGATGACTTTTTGTTTGCGTACTTCTACAATTAAGTTCTCAATTCGGGGGTGAGCCAATTCAATGGGGCGTGGTGTAGTCATAAGCGTTTGTTTTTGATTAGGATTCTGGCATAAGGCACAACTACTTCATCGTTCTTAATCATATATAGATCGCCATCGACTGCACCTCTTTTTTGCACCTCTTTTCTGTACTTTTTGTGTTCAGGTTTATAAGGTCTTACTCCAACGTCCAAGCCAGAATTTGATATACCTAACCCCAAAATCTCAAACTGCTCTGGATTGTATTTATCCAAAAAGGTAATGGGCACACCCATAGCCCCTTGGTAGTCCATAGGGATTTCTTTGGTTTTGTCCACGTTGATGGCATCGTAGTTGTCGTATTTGGGGTAGTCCTCTGGGGTGTAGGCTTTGTATAAAATCAAGTCCTCGTGGCGTTTGGCAATATCGAGGTTGGTGAACCAATGTACGCCTGAAACACGTATCATTCCTTCCTTTCTATCATTTGCAGTAGCTGTATCTTCATAATTTGAAATAAAATGACCAGCTCCTCCTCTAAAACCAAATCCTAACCACATTTTATTTTCTTTAATTAAGGGGAATATTTCTTTATAAGTAATGGCATTTTGATGTCCAATAATCACAAATTTTTTATTGTATTTTATAAGCTGCGCCACATAGTCTCTAAATAGGGAAAAGGGCGGGTTGGTCACTACAATGTCGGCTTGTTGGAGTAGGGCAATGCTTTCGTCGCTTCTAAAATCGCCATCGCCTTTGAGGGTTTGAATTCCAATTTCTTCGAGGTCGGGTACTTTATTTTTGTTGGTGTCGCCCACGTATTCCAAATAAATGGCACGCTCAGAGTCGTGTTGGCTAAACAAATCTCGATGTTGGTTTTGGTAACAGGTGGTAATGAGTTTTTTTAAACCCAAATCTTCAAAATTGTAAGAAAAGTAATGAAAGAAATTACTCATACGAGGGTCGTCACAATTGCAATACACCACCTTGTTTTTGAAGTGGTTTTTGTAATGTTTTAGCTCATTTTCTATGTCTGAAAGTTGGGTATAAAACTCGTCTTTTTTGTTGTTTTTGGCTTTGTGTAAGTTTTTATTGAGGGCAGTTGTAGGCATCAGGGGGTTGTTGAGTTACTAAATGTTTTTAGTAATTCAACACTTACTTAATGCGGTTTATTGGTTTTTTTGTAGAATTAGATTTGAGGCCTAAGACCGAGATAAATGTAGTAAAAATACTTGAATTATTTTCAACGAAGTTTGTAGATGGGAGGTGTTCGAGTATTTTGAAAAAGTTATTTAAGGAAAATAACGGTAAAAAACAGCTAGGAGATTAAAAGAAATAAGGATGAATTTCTAAGTACAGTTTTTGTTGGTAGTTAAGCGGTTACTTTTTATTAATTTATTAGATTCGAGTTATAATATAAGGGAAATAGGTGATTGCTAAAACCACAATGAAAGTAACTGCAGCAAAAGTAACTGCACCTGCAGAGATATCTTTGATAAAACCAATCTTGGGGTGGTTCTCATTATGCACAAAATCTGCTAATTTTTCAACGGCTGTATTCATGCCTTCTACTCCTAATACCAAGCCCATTGCCAGGGTTTGATTGATCCAATCTTGTTTTGAAATACCAACGACAAAACCAACGATAATTATTAATGAAAAAATCAAGCTCTGAGCCATGATACTATGCTCCGTTTTTAATAGTAAATAAGAACCTCTGAACGCATATTTAAAACTTTTGAGCCTTCCTTTTATAAATGACATCATTTAATTTTGTGTTTTTTGTGTTTGTATTAGTTACTGGTCTTCAAAACTACTCATTTTGAATTAAATTCGATTCATTGAGAATCACATTTTATTATTATAAACGTTTGGTTTCAAGTGTAAATAATTTTAAAAAATTAGTGTTTTTCAAAAAGACTATCCATAATGGTGCGAATGCCTTTAAATCCAAAGTAAATCGCTGCACCACAGATTAGAATCCCTGCAATTATTAAGGGTATGTAAAGCGGTTTATCGGGATTAGAAAAGCCGGCATGGAGAATGAAAGGTCCTAAGAATGCTAAAAATAAGGTAATCCCCATCGTTTTTAGTCCGTCTACTAATAGGCTTCGGTTGGTTCTAGGTGTTGTCATCGGTATAGTTTTTTAGTACGTTTCGTACATTTTTATGGGTATTTAACAGGTTTTGAGCCTCAGTTTTAGAGACGTTTAGCTGATCCATTAGCATGTGAATGCCACGTGCGACTAGCTTATCATTGTTAAGTTGCATGTCAACCATTTTATTTCCTTTCACCTTTCCAAGCTGTATCATTGTTGTGGTAGTGATCATATTTAAGACCAATTTTTGTGCGGTTCCGGCTTTCATTCGCGAACTCCCTGTGAGTACTTCTGGCCCCACAACCACTTCAATTGGGAAATCTGCTACTTGAGCAAGGGGGCTGCCTTGGTTGCATGTAATACATCCCGTTCTGATATTGGCTTTTTGACAGGCTTTTAGCGCTTCAACCACATAGGGTGTTGTTCCAGAAGCTGCAATACCAACGACGACATCATTTGTGGAGACCTTATGTGATTGTAAATCTATCCAACCTTGTTGGATATCATCTTCTGCAAATTCAACTGCTTTACGGATTGCAATATCACCACCAGCTATGAGTCCAATGACCAATTCATGTGGGACTCCGAAAGTAGGAGGGCACTCGGAGGCATCTAAAATTCCGAGACGTCCACTTGTTCCCGCACCTAAATAAAACAGTCGTCCCCCTTTTTGAAGGTTTTTTACAATCTGTGCTACGAGAATTTCAATTTGTGGTAGGACTGTGGCAACCGCTTTAGGAACGCTGTGATCTTCTTGATTGATTACGTTTAAAATGTCTCTTATCGACATTTTTTCAAGATGGTTATAGTGCGAGTCTTGTTCGGTAGTTTTTATGAAAGTCATATACAAAAATAGAATTTTTGAAACACTTTTAAACTATTCTAAAATTAAACTCGCGCTATAGGTTTCAGAAAGTCTAAAATACCCTACTGGGTAATGGTCTGGATTGGTTAGGTTTGAAAGGTTGCCTCGCACCGTTGATGGGGTCGTACTAAAAGGATTTCCACCATCTTCAGTTTGGTCAATTAAAATAGTCATGAAATTAAAATGGCGTTCGTCAATCCCCATGATTTTTATAAGCACTTCATCGCCAGCTTCTAAATCATCATAGAAATAAGAAAAAGTGAATAAATTTCCTTGGTAAAATTCGTCTTTAGTAGCTAAATACAACTGGTAGCCAAAGTCAAATAAATAAAAATCATCTCGCTCAGCACTGTCTGTGTAGGATATTATCACTTCTTTTTCATCGCCTTCAAAAAGGGTGTTGTTTCCTTGTTCTAAGTTGTCAATAGGTACAGAGTGCATCAACTGTTCTATTGTTGACTCATATGTTTCATTATCATATACTACGCGTAATTTATAGTTAGTATCGAAACTTGGAGTAAAATCTGCTTTAAAATTTTCTGATGTAGCGTCATATACAAAGTCGAGTGTTTGGTTGTTTGTGAGATCTATCAGTTGTACGATGGCATCAGAAACAACGGGATTTTGTTCTTGATAAAAACTACCTGACAAACTTAGTTTTACCACTTGTGGCAAAGATTCATTGGGGGTCATTTGAAGCGAGGCGTCAATGGCAAGTCGAGGCGTTTGGGTTGGTAGATCAAGTTGGACAACTTCTTCGCATGCACTGCTTAGGAATCCGAAAATGATTGCTATTATGAGTTGTTTCGTGTGTTTCATAGCTCTAAAATTTAAAGTTATAAGAAAGGGCTCCTACGGCGCCAAAAAGCGATAATTTGACGGCCTCATTTTGCCCCGTCACTTCATTTTCTCTAAAGTTTAACGATTGAGTATTTTTACGATTATATAGGTTGTAAATACTGAAAACCCATTCGCTTTGCCATCCTTTTTGTTTGTTTGGTTTTGGTGTGTAAGTCCCAGAAATATCAAAACGATGGTAAGCATCTAAACGGCTTGAATTTCGAGCTTCAAACGTTGGAACAACCAAACCATTGTAGTTGTATTGCCCATTAGGATAGGTTGTTGGCTGTCCTGTTTGGAATATAAAATTGGCACTCAATTTCCATTTTTTAGTCAAATCGTAGGTAGATGTGATGGAGATATCGTGTGTTTTGTCATAGGGTGTGTTGTACCAATTCCCATTATTAATACCTGGGTCAGAAGCGCTCAGTCCTTCTGTTTGTTGTTCGGATTTTGAGAGGGTATAAGCAAACCATCCTTTAAAACGGCCTTTGTTTTTACGCAACAACAACTCCAATCCATAAGCTCTTGAACGGCCATTAAGCAATACTTGTTCAATGGCGTTGTTGGCAATTAAGTCAGCACCATCAATATAATCAATGCGGTTTTTGATGATTTTATAAAAACTTTCCACCTCTAAAGAATAGGCTTCATAATTTTTAAAATATCCGACAGCCATTTGATCTAGGATTTGAGGTTGGATAAATTTCCCACTTGGAGTCCACACATCCAATGGGGCTGGAGAACTGGTGTTGGATAATAAGTGTAAATACTGCGTCATTCGGTTGTAGCTTGCTTTTAGGGACGTGTCTTCATTTAGTTGGTAGGAGAGTGCCAAACGAGGTTCAAAATTCAGAAATGATTTTATCACTTTCCCTTGACTGCTACTTTCAGTTCCAATAGGATCTATCTTTTCATAAATTTGTAAATCGGAATTATATCCCACGGCATTATCATTTTCATATACATTGAGTTCATCTTGTCCCAGTCGTAAAAATGAGCTCAAACGCACCCCATAACTGAGTGCCAAACGCTCTGTCAGTTGCTGGTTAACGTCCATATAAAAAGCATTTTCAAAAGCAAATTTATTTGTAAGAGCTTCTCTGTTAATTCCTGAATCTGGACCATTAGGACTAATTACTCCAGGATTAAAGCGGTAGTAGGTACTGTGAATCCCATACTCAAGTTTATAACGATCGCTGATGTATTGTTTAAAATCGTATTTGATGTTCATATTCTGAATTCCTGAATTCCATTCGAACCCTACAAAATTCAAATCCAATCCATAGTAATAGTCTGAATAGATGAGTGATAGATTCGAAAATAATTGGTCTGAAAATAAGTGATTCCATCTGAAATTGACGACGGTATTGCCATAGGTGTTTTCAAAACTGTCTGAAATACTAAATACATCTCTTCCAAAATATCCAGAGAGATAGATGTTGTTTTTTTGGTTTAATTTATAGCTAATTTTAGTGTTTAAATCGTAGAAATATGCAATATTATCAACGTCAAACAATGGTAAAAGTAAATGTGCATAGGTAGCGCGTCCTCCAAATAAAAATGATCCCGTTCCTTTTTTTATTGGACCTTCGAGTAGCAAACGACTGGCAACAATACCAACTCCACCGTTTACTTGGAATTTATTTTTATTTCCTTCTTTTTGATAGATATCCAAAACTGAGGCAACACGTCCACCGTATTTGGCAGGAATACCACCCTTATATAATTTTAAATTTTTAATCGCATCTGGGTTAAACACAGAAAATAAACCGAATAAATGTGAGGAGTTAAAAATGGTTGCTTCATCGAGTAAAATTAAATTTTGATCAACAGCACCCCCACGAACATTGAAACCTGCAGCCCCTTCGCCACCGCTAGAAACACCAGGTAAGAGTGTAATTGCCTTAATGACATCGGCTTCGCCAAATACCACTGGAATTTGCTTTATTGTAGAAGCAGTTAACGAATTGACACTCATTTGAGGTGTTTTGATATCAATGGTTTCAATATCAGTGTTAATCACGACTTCGTCCAAGGTTTCTAAGGATTCTGTTAGCGTAAAATTTTGAGAAATATTGCGATCTAGTGCGATGGTTTGTTTTAAGCTTGTATAACCAATTGTACTTACCGTTACTTCATAAGTTCCTTTGTTTAGAGTAATGGAATAGAAGCCATATTCGTTAGAAATAGTACCTGTTTTAAGATTCAAAATAAGGATATTGGCACCAATCAAGGTTTCTTGTCCTTCCGATTCAAAAATAGTCCCACTAAGGGTGAATTTTTCTTGTGAATATCCTGTTAAGCTAATTCCTATAAATAGGAGAAAAAAAAGCCGCGTCATTAGTTAATTTTTTAAGACACAAATTTAAATTAAAAAGCACCTCTTAGAGGTGCTTTTAACAAAATATTTTGATAGAATTTTACAATCCTATAATTTGATTTAGTGTCGTACTAGGACGCATTGCAGCATCTGTTTTTTCTGCGTTTGGTAGGTAATATCCATCAGTATCAACTTGCTGTCCTTGAATGGTTATTAATTCATTTACAATTGTTTTTTCATTTTCTAAAAGAGATGAAGCAATCGTCGTAAATTCTGCTTTCAATTCTGCATCCTTAGTTTGTGCAGCCAAGGCCTCTGCCCAATATAGGGTAAGGTAAAAATGACTTCCTCTGTTGTCGAGCTCATTGACACGTCTAGATGGAGATTTCTTTTCATCTAAAAATTTCTCGGAAGCAAGTTCCAAGGTTTCTCCAAGAACTGCTGCTTTTGGGTTCGAGCTGACTTGACTTAAATGTTCTAAAGACACAGCTAAGGCCAAAAATTCTCCCAAAGAATCCCAACGTAAGTGGTTTTCACGTTTGAATTGTTCTACATGTTTTGGTGCAGAACCACCGGCTCCTGTTTCAAATAAACCACCCCCATTCATTAAGGGTACAATCGAAAGCATTTTAGCACTGGTTCCTACCTCAAGAATTGGAAATAAATCGGTCAAATAATCTCTCAAAACATTTCCAGAAACGGAAATCGTATCCAGTCCTTGTTTCAATCTAGAAAGTGTATGATGAGTTGCTTCGATAGGAGATAAAATTCTAAGATCCAGTCCGTTCGTATCGTGATCTTTTAGGTAAGTATTTACTTTTTTGATTAGCTCAGCATCATGAGTGCGTTGAGCGTCTAACCAAAATATAGCCGGCAACTGAGAAGCTTTTGCTCGTGTAACAGCCAACTTCACCCAGTCCCGTACAGGCGCATCCTTAACCTGACACATACGCCAGATATCTCCCGTTTCTACGGGATGCGAAATGAGCACCCTTCCATCTGCATCAATGACATCGACACGTCCATTAGATTGAATTTCAAAAGTTTTGTCATGAGATCCATATTCTTCTGCTTTTTGAGCCATAAGTCCAACATTTGGAACCGTTCCCATTGTAGTGGGATCAAAGGCTCCATTTTTTTTACAGAAATCGATTGTTGCAGTATAAATTCCTGCGTAACTACTATCTGGAATAACAGCCTTTGTGTCTTGTGCGTTGCCTTTTGCATTCCACATTTGTCCTGAAGTTCGGATCATCGCTGGCATTGAAGCATCGATAATTACATCGCTAGGAACATGTAAATTGGTAATGCCTTTATCGGAGTTGACCATTGCTAAATCAGGTCCATTGTGGATCGCATTTTCAAAGTCAGCTTCAATTTTCTTGCGTTTGTCGGGAGCCAATTCTGCTACTTTTTCTAAAATATTTCCGTAGCCATTATTGGCATTTATTCCAATTTCATCAAAAGTTGCTTGATGTTTTTCAAATACATCTGCAAAAAATAGACGTACTGCATGTCCAAATATAATTGGATCACTGACTTTCATCATGGTTGCTTTCATGTGAAGCGAAAACAAAACATCTTTGTCTTTAGCATCGTTGATTTCAGCAGTTAAAAACTTTCTTAATGCTTTTACACTCATCACTGTTGCATCAATAATTTCGCCGTCCAAAAGCGCAATGTTTGATTTCAAGGTGGTGATTTTATTGTTATGATCTGTGTGTACAATGCTTACGTTTGTAGCATTGGCTACTGTGATTGACTTTTCGTTATGAGCAAAATCGCCAGAAGTCATTGTAGCAACATGTGTTTTTGATTCTGCCGACCATGGTCCCATACTGTGTGGGTTTTTCTTTGCGTAATTTTTCACAGCTTTTGGTGCGCGACGGTCTGAATTTCCTTCTCTTAGAACTGGGTTCACCGCACTACCTTTAATTTTGTCGTAACGTGATTTAATCAATTTTTCATCCTCATTTTGAGGAGTATCTGGATAGTTTGGAATCCCAAACCCTTTGGATTGTAATTCGCTAATAGCGGCTTTTAACTGAGGGATCGATGCACTAATATTTGGAAGTTTTATGATGTTAGCTTCAGGTTTGGTCACGAGTTTTCCAAGTTCGGCTAGGGCATCTTCAACTTGTTGATCTTCGGATAAAAACTCTGTAAAGGTTGATAAGATTCGAGCTGCTAACGAAATGTCCTTTGTTTCGATTTCAATGCCTGAACTTTCGACAAATGATTTAACAATAGGTAAAAACGACCGCGTTGCAAGTGCAGGTGCTTCGTCAGTAATAGTATAAATGATGTTAGCCATAATGGGCAAATAAAGTTTAGTTTATTTTCTAAAAAAAAATACGTCTTGCCTTACAAGAAATAAGGCGTGCAAATATATGAAATTGCTATGATTTTATAGAGCAATTTAACTCTAAAAATCATCGATAAATTTAATATTATTAGTTTTGAAATTTATGAGTCATTTTTAAGTGAAAATAAGACAAAAAAAAGCTCTAAATAAATAGAGCTTTTTTGAGTGTTTGAATTGAAAGTTTGACTAACGTATTCTTTCTTTGATTCTAGCTTTTTTACCAGTAAGTTCTCTAAAGTAAAAGATACGAGCTCTTCTTACTTTACCACGTTTGTTGACTTCAATTTTCTGTAAGGCTGGTAAGTTTACAGGGAAAATACGTTCAACACCAATTGTGCCAGACATTTTTCTGATTGTAAATGTTTCAGAGCTTCCTGAGCCTCTTCTTTGAAGAACTACGCCTCGGAAAAACTGTGTTCGAACTTTTTCGCCTTCTCTAATTTCGTAATAGACAGTGATGGTATCACCAGCTGCAAATTCTGGAAAGTCTTTTTTTGTTACAAATTCGTCTTGTACAAATTTAATTAAGGATTCCATGTTTATGGTTTTTATAGATTCATTCGAAACAACATTCACGATGATCGCCAGAGGTTAACTCGAAATTGGCTGCAAATATAAGTAAAAAGTGAAACTTAAAAACTTTATCACAAGAATTTTTAAAAAATTATAGTGTTTTAGTCTTTTAATAAATCAGGACGACGTTTTTTAGTGCGATCAAGCGCTTGTTCTTCACGCCATTTTTCTATTTTTGGAAAATCGCCACTCACTAAGAGATCTGGAACTTTCCATCCTTTATAATCTCTTGGTTTTGTATAGATTGGAGGGGCTAATAATCCATCTTGAAAAGAATCGGTTAGGGCTGAAGTTTCGTTTCCTAAAACCCCCGGAATGAGACGAATAATTGAATCACAAAGTACGGCAGCTCCCAATTCACCACCAGAAAGTACATAATCTCCAATAGAAATCTCTTTGGTTATAAACTGATCCCGTACACGTTGATCAACGCCTTTATAGTGCCCGCAAAGTAGTATTAAATTCCCTTTCATAGACAGTTGGTTGGCAATGCCTTGATTGAGTGTTTCTCCATCGGGTGTCATATAGATAATTTCGTCATAATCTCGTTCTGATTTTAATTTAGAAATACATTTATCAATTGGTTCTATCATCATGACCATACCAGCACCTCCTCCAAATTGAGTATCGTCAATGGATTTATATTTGTTGGAAGTGTAATCCCTTAAATTATGAAAATGAACACTTACCAGCCCCGCATCAATGGCACGCTTTAAAATGGAGGCCTCAAAAGGACTTTTCAATAATTCGGGTAAAACTGTGATGATGTCTATTCGCATCTGCTAAATTTAAAGTGCAAAGATAACGAATTGAAAATTCTAATAGTAAGTGAACCGTCTAACTTTAGCAATGTATTTCGCCAAGCGTATGACTTGATGACTGTACCCAAACTCATTATCATACCATATATATAGGATGATATTTTTTTTAGTTGGACTTACAATAGTTGCTTTACTGTCATAAATTGCTGGGGCGGTACTTCCTACAATATCGCTAGAAACAAGTTCATCGTTGAATTCATATTTGATTTGTTCCACCAAATCTCCTGACAGTGCAGCGGTTTTAATAAGTGTATTGATTTTTTTTAGGGTTGTTGTCTTTTTAATTTCAAGATTTAGAATGGCTAAACTTCCATTAGGAACTGGTACTCGAATGGCGTTGGAAGTGAGTTTATTTTCTAGAGAAGGAAGAGCTTTGCTTACTGCTTTTCCGGCTCCAGTTTCAGTAATGACCATGTTGAGTGCCGCAGCGCGTCCTCTTCTGTATTTGGAATGCATATTGTCAACCAAATTTTGATCATTTGTATAAGCATGAATTGTTTCGAGATGACCATGACCTACTCCCAAGGAGTCTTCAATAACTTTTAAAATTGGAGTAATAGCATTGGTTGTACAAGAGGCTGCAGAAAAAATATCGACACTTTCTGGAGTGTGTTCTAAATGGTTTACACCATACACAATATTTGGAATGCCTTTTCCTGGTGCGGTTAACAATACTTTTTTTGCCCCTTTAGCTGATAAATGCCTTTGTAGAGCTTCTCGATCCCTAAAGGCTCCCGTATTGTCAATTATTAAAGCTTCGTTTATGTTATAGGATGTGTAATCAATGTCTTCTGGTTTCGCAGCAGAAATAATGTAAACGGTCATGCCATTGATAATTAAGGCTTGCAATTTTGTATCTACACGAACTATTCCATGAAAATCACCATGTATTGAATCACTTCTTAACAATGCGGCTCTTTTTTCTAATAGAGTGGGAGTTATTTTATCTCGGGTTACAATCGCCCGAAGCCGTAATTGACTTCCGTTTCCAGAATTACCCATCAGTTCGCGTGCTACTAAGCGTCCAATACGTCCAAACCCATAGAGTACCACATCTTTGGGTTTGAGTTTTGGGTGTTGTTTTGCCGCTTTTAGTTTTTTAGAAAGAAAGGAAGAAATGCTGTGGTTTGTAGCCTCTTCGTTAAATTCAAAAGTTAATTTTCCAATGTCTAATTTGGAGGCGGGGAGGTTTAATAATTTGACCCCATGTGCCATTTCAACGGAGTCAAAAATTGAAATGGGTTTATTGATAATTTCACCAGCATATTCATGAAGTTTTAGAATCTCGCTGACGTTCCGATCCATTAATTGGTTTCTGAATAAGACCAATTCAATTGAAAAATCATACCATAAGTCGCTAATAATTTTAATAAGTTCAACTGCTGCTTTTCTGCGGTCGGATTGAAATGCAATTTCGGAATCGTAGGTAGGTTTTGAAGCCATTTATTTGTGTTTAATATTGTTTTGGCAAAAATAAAAGATTTCAAACGTTTTCGTAACTTTTTTAGATAAAAAAAATCCACCATTCAAAAATTGAATAATGGATTTTAATAATTTGATTATTAGTATTTTACCTAAAACGATACACAACTTTTTCCCCATTGTTTTTAATAAGCGCAATTCGAAGTACTTTATTGGAGTATTTTTCTAAGGCTCTCTGGGCATCATTGATAGAATTTATTTTTATATCGTTAATTTGGGTGACATAACTTCCTTCGGAAATACCATCAGCTTTCCAGTCTTCGCGATGAGATTCAGAGAGTTCCGAAATTTGTAAACCATAGTCAATATCTAGGTTTTTTAGGGTTTGTTTAGGAACTTCTTTAAGCGTTCCAAGAATAGGAATATCAATTATTGTTAGTTTTTCTAGAGTGACTGTCAGCGATTTTAGACTGCCATTTCTGAGAATTTTAACTTCAACATCATCTTCTGGGCTTTTGGTGTTTAGAAACCCTTTTAAATCTGAAAATTTAGAAATTTTGACCCCGTCGATTTGTTGTATGATATCACCTTTTTGTATGCCAGCTCTATCGGCTCCTGTTCCTTTTTGGACATCCGTCACATAAAATCCTTCAGTTTGATCGACTCCAAAATCTTGAGCATTTTTACTGTTTAATTCCCCTCCAATGACTCCTAAAATTCCATTTTGAACATTTCCAAACTCCATAATATCCTCCACGACCTTACGGGCAATATTACTGGGAACTGCAAACGAATAACCGATATAGTTGCCCGTTTGAGATGAAATGGCGGTATTGATGCCTATTAATTCTCCATTGATATTTACCAAAGCACCACCAGAATTTCCAGGGTTTACAGCCGCATCTGTTTGTATAAATGACTGGGTATTTCGCCCCGATAAATCTCTTGATTTCGCACTTATAATTCCCGCGGTTACCGTAGAAGTAAGGTTGAAAGGATTTCCTACGGCTAAAACCCATTCTCCAATTCGTGCGCTATTACTGTCTCCAAATGTGCTGTAATTTAAGGGTTCATCAGTATCTATTTTTATTAACGCAATATCAGTATTTGGATCGGTTCCAACGATTTCGGCATCAAATGTTTTATTATCATTTGTAGTAATCTCAATGGATTGTGCTCCTTCTATGACATGGTTGTTTGTAATGATATATCCATCAGGAGAGATAATAACACCTGATCCAGTCCCAACCTGTTCGTAGCGTTGAGACCTTCCAAAAAATAAATCTTCAAAACTGGTGTAGCTTTTACTCAGCGTTGTGTTTTTTACATGAACAACTGAATGCACGGTTTTGTTTGCGGCAGTCGTAAAATCTACATTGGTTCCGCCATCTGAACTTGGGTATAAGTTTACAGGGAATAAAGTGGCTGTTGATTGATTTTCAATAACTCTAGGATTCAATGAATTTTCAAAAAACTGTTTGTAAGCTCCGAGGGTTAATGCACCACCCAAAGCCGAAACACATACTAATGTGAGAATTTTTTTCATGGTGTTTTATTTTATGTTTTATTCAGTAACTATAAAATTAGTTATTTATTGAATTTACAATTCAATTTTAACGACGTTTTAACAGCTCCATTTACAGTTTAATATTCTTATATTTGTTTTATATATGAAGCAATTATTTTATAAATACCAAGGAACCGGAAACGATTTTGTAATGATCGATAATCGAAAGGGTGTTTTTGATAAACAGAATTCTGCGTTGATTTCTCATCTTTGTAACCGCCGTACAGGAGTTGGAGCTGATGGGTTGATCTTGTTAGAGTCAGATCCAAGCTATGATTTTAGAATGGTCTATTTCAATGCCGATGGCAACGAGAGTACCATGTGTGGAAATGGTGGACGTTGTATCGTTGCCTTTGCAAAGTATTTAGGAATTATAGAAAAAAACACTGAATTTATAGCCATCGACGGTCCGCATTTAGCCCGTATTGATGCGGCCTATGTGGAATTGAAAATGCAAGATGTTTCAGAGGTTTCTTACAACGATAATTACCATATTCTTGATACAGGTTCTCCACATTATGTAGCGCTTCAGTCCAATTTACAGCAAATTGACATGAACTTGGAAGGGTCTAGAATCCGACAGAGTCCCCCTTTTGATACGAGTGGGATTAATGTAAATTTTGCAGAAAAAATCAATGGCGATACTTTTGCAATTCGCACCTATGAACGAGGGGTAGAGGGAGAAACTTTATCTTGTGGCACAGGAGCTACTGCGGTAGCAATTGCAATGTATCATTCCAATCAAACCACCTCAAAATCGATTCATTTAGAAACTCAAGGTGGTGTTTTACAAGTTCGTTTTGAACCACTGTCATCTTCCTATTCGGATGTGTGGTTGTGTGGACCTACTAAGCAGGTTTTTAAAGGAGATTTAGAATGGTAGAATTAAAAGGAGATTTCATTAATTTAAGAGGTCTTTTACTTGAAGATTTAACATTTTTATATACCATTGAAAATGACGATTCTTTGTGGGAATTAAGTCAAATTCAAACCCCATATTCTAAGGATGTATTGCAAAAATATTTAGAAACGGCTCAAAATGATATTAAAAAATTAAAACAATTGCGCTTGGTGATCACATCCAAAACCAACGAACCTCTTGGTTTTATTGATCTTTTTGATTTTGATTCTCATAACAAACATGCAGGGGTTGGTATTGTAATAACGGAAGCACATCGAGGAAAAGGATATGGAAAAGATGCCTTATCTGTGTTGATGAATTATAGTTTTACTAATCTGGGTCTCCAACAATTATATAGTAATGTGTTAGAAGATAATAACGTTAGTATTCGCTTGTTTGAGTCACTTGGATTTGAAAAAGTTGGGCTCAAAAAAAAGTGGCGCTTCTATAAAGGGTGCTATAAAAACGAATATTTATTTCAATTTATAAATTATGTACCTTAAAAAAATAGCGATTACTATCGTATTATTGGGATTAATAGGAGCAGGTTTTTTTTCTTACTACATCTACTCAGTGATGCTTGTTCCTAATACGAATTTTAATTCAAAAGAAGCTTATATTTTTGTGAGTTCTGATGCGACTTTTGCTGAGGTGCGTGCCGATTTAGAACCACTTCTTAAAAATATTGAAACATTTGAAACACTCGCAAAGCAAAAGAAGTATGTAAACAATATCAAAGCAGGTCGTTTTTTGATTACCAAAGGGATGACCAATAATGATATTATAAACTCAATTCGCAGTCGTAATTTACCAATAAAAGTAGCGTTTAATAATCAACATTCATTAAAAGATTTAGCTTCTCGAATCTCGAGTCAAATAGAGGCTGATAGCACCGCCCTAATCACTGCATTTACGGATCAAGTATTTTTAAAGGCTCATAATTTCACAGAAGAAAATGCCTTGGGAATGTATTTGCCAAATAGCTATGAGTTTTTTTGGAATTCCTCCGCAAAGACCTTTAGAAAACGCATGTTAAAAGAATACAATCGATTTTGGAATGCGAGCCGTTTAGAAAAGGCGAAGTCAGCTGGTTTGAGTCCTCATGAAGTGATGTCACTTGCTGCGATTGTTCATGAAGAGTCTAAAGAGCCCTCCGAACAACCCCGAATCGCTGGGGTTTATATCAATCGTTTAAATAATAATTGGCCTTTGCAAGCAGATCCAACACTCAGATAT
>Ga0209555_10001683_pt1 | contig 16527 bp, 6 predicted proteins | sample SaaInl85LU_5_DNA_FD_184643 | JGI IMG/M metagenome (GOLD analysis project Ga0209555, IMG submission 184643) | Marine microbial communities from expanding oxygen minimum zones in the Saanich Inlet - ESP_85LU_5_DNA (SPAdes) (version 2) | ecosystem: Environmental > Aquatic > Marine > Intertidal zone... | reverse complement strand
CGTTTAGGTAAGTCCCAATTATTTGGAAAAGGGCGTATGTCTACTCCTCCGCTCATACTTCCTGCTGCTCCCCATATGTCTTGATGTTTGAAGGCAAGATAAAACGCACCGTGACCTCCCATACTTAAGCCAGTAATAGCCCTAGCTGATTTGTGTGGAATAGTATTGTAATTATCGTCAATAAATCCAGTAAGTTCTTGTGATATATAGGTTTCATATCTAAATGTTTCGTCAATGGGACTGTCAAAATACCAGCTTGTTGATGCTCCATCTGGACAAACAATTAAGATGTTGTACAAATCAGCATAATATTTTATCTGTGGGACTAAGAAAAGCCAATCGGTATAGTCTCCGTCTGCCCCATGAAGTAGGTATAAAGTTGGATATTGCTGTGAGGGTGAGTAGCTTTCGGGTAGAACAACAATATTCGGAATGAACTTATCCATGGATTTACTGTAAACCCTTATCGTGTCAGCAGTTGACGCAAACACAAAAAATGGGATTAAAAAAGTAATAATAAATAGAGCTGTTTTGTTCATTAACAGTTAATTAAGTTCACTAAAATTAATACAAGAAAATTAAGTAAAAGAGCTAATTATACTTCTTTTTAGAATTATTAGTTTAAATTAACTAATTAATGTTGTACTTAATCCAACACTAATTCCAAACTAATTTAGCGGTTTAAATATTTAATGCTAAATTTATCTAAAATTAACCAATATTAATTTGAAATTAGTGTTATGTATCAATTCTTAATGCCTATGGCTTTCCATTTAAGAAACAAAACCACATCTATTCTATCTGTAATTTTATTACTTCACCTTTTTTTAGTTAGTGCACAAGGAATTAGTTTTAATTCAAGTGATCAAGCTATAATGGATAGAACATCCTATAATGTGTTTAGATACAAGCAGCCAACATTTAAAAATGACTTTAAAATCAAGTTTAAGTTATCTATTCAAAACTTGGACACGTTTGGATATATATTAAACGTAAAAGACCTTAATAATTCGATTTCATACTCTCTTGTATATGTTGGTAATGACGAAAATTATGGGGAGCTAAAATTAAACTTAGAGGGAGTAAATACTCTCATAGCTATTCCTTTGCTAAAAGAAGTCTTGAGCACCAAGAGGTGGTTAAATGTGAGCCTTCATTTTAGTTATGTGTCGAAAAAAATATTTTTAGAAATAGACGATAATAAAGATTCCACAAATGAATACTTGTTTGACCCTATTATTGAGCCTGAGATATACTTTGGCAAACACCTCAGCGTCATAGATGTGCCTGCCATGGCAATTAGAGATTTAAATATCGAAAACAATAAAAGTATTTATTTTTTTGGCTTTAGTGAGAGTGAAGGAGAAAAGGTATATGATTCGAAAGGATATGTTTATGGGAATGTTAAAAACGGAAACTGGCTTATTAAAGAGTCTTATTTTTGGAAACTTAGAAATTCTTTTGACTTTAAGCAAGTAACCTCTATTTCTTTTGATCAAAATCAGCACAGATTTATATTTCAGAATAAGGATAGCTTAAAATTATATAACTATAAAAATGAAGTTACTAGTGATGTTAGCTTTAAAAACAAGCTAGACATATCTATGCGCCTTGGTAATAGTTTGTTTGACAGTGCTGACAACAAGCTTTATGTATATGAGTTGTTTGATATACCTAAAGGTACATCTTCCATTGTGGAGATAGATATGGAAAATCCCAATAACTGGAAATCCTTAAGCACTTCGGAGCGTTCAAAATACACGCACCACCATAACGCCATGTTCGATCAAAAGAATAAAAAAATTATGATTTTTGGTGGCTATGGGTATTTCAAATTTTCAAATAAATTTAATTCCTATGACATTAAAACTAATACTTGGGAGGAGATAAGTTTTAAAGGTGATATAATAGACCCCAGGTTCTTTTCAGGTATTGTAAAGTTAAATGATGACAAAGCCTTATTGTTTGGGGGTCAAGGTAATAAAACTGGAGACCAAAGTGTTGGTAAAACGTATTATTACGATTGTTATTCGATTGACTTTAAAGAGCAGGAAATTAAAAAGTTGTGGGACGTCAATAGAGATGGGAAAAATATGGTTTCTTCTAGAAACCTTGTAATTAACAGTGATGCCTCTGCATTCTATAATTTAAGCTACTCAGAATATATTTCTTCAACTTCACTGCATTTGTATAAGTATTCAATAAAAAATGGCGCTTACAGCAAGTTAGGAGATTCCATTCCAATGAATTCAGAAAGCATCCGCACAAACGCCAACCTCTATTTTGACAATGCAACCAATGAGTTATATGCGTCAACGCAAGAGTTTAATGATGATGGGTCGAGCTCGGTTAAAATATACTCTTTAAGCTCTCCTCCAGTTTCAAAAAATGATATTCAACAAACAAGCAACAGAGCTAGTTCTGTCATTTTCAATAAAACAATAATCTATGCTTTTTTATTGTTAATGCTCTTTCTTATCCTCATTTATATAATTAAAAGGAAAAGCAAAATTAAAATCGAAAAGCAAATTGAAAAAACGTTAAAATATGAAAGTCAAAGAGAGGTAAGTGTTTCCAAGCCAAATGCAATATACCTGTTTGGTGTTTTTAGTTCGATCGATTCAAAGGGAAAAGATATTACACACCTATTCAGCCCTAAAATTTTGAAACTTTTCCTCTTACTCGTTTTTAACAGTACTAAACTTAAGTCTAATGGTATTTCATCCGAGCAAATTCACTCTATATTGTGGCCTGATAGCACCGACAAAAACGCTAAAAACCTGAAAAATGTAGCGCTGAATCAACTGAGAAATATTTTGAGTGATTTTGAGGGCTTAGATATTATTTATTCCAATAGGAAATTTATTCTTGAATATAGCGATGAGTTTTATTGTGATTATTTCGCATTTATTTCAGAATTAGAATTTTATAAAAATAACCTTGTTGATGAAAAATCGTTATCAAGGATGGTAACAACTTTAAATAGAGGTAAATTTTTGGAGTTTATAAATGACGAGCATTTTGATTCATTTAAAAGAAATTTTGAGTTTGAAGTTCTTGGAATAATTCCAAACGAAATGAAAAAGTTTTATGACAGCAAAGAATACTCAGACGTTATTCCACTTACAGAAATTTTGCTAAACATAGACCCCTTAAATATGGATGCGTTTTTATATAAAATACATTCTTTGATGAAAATGAAAATGAGCGGGAAGGCGAAAAAGTATTTTAATTATTTTGTTGTAAACTACAGTAAAATAACTGGAGAAGAGTTTAATCAAACTTTTAGGGATATTTTACAAAAAAACTTATAATAACCAAGTTTGATTATTGTCTGATTTGCATTTTTATTCTTCATGTATGAAAGAAGATGCAGGAAGACCCTCTAGATTAAAAAGACTTGGCACCGCCTTGTCTCTCCATCCATAACGCGCATATACGGGGTTTTTAATACTATCATTTTTTAGCTCAACGGTATTATCAATTATTTGAGCATTGGCAAAAACATATTTTTTGTCCAAACCAGCTATTTCAAATCCCAACAAATCTCCTTTTGACACAAGTTTACTGCCAGGATTTAAAAACTCTAGAATTAATTTGTCTCCATCTGCTTTAAGTCCTTGAAATATTGGTCCAGACGGGATGATGTCAATATCATAATCGTTGTATAGGGCTAATCTCGCTAATCTATTTCCAACTTCTTGTTTGTTAGATGGGTGTATGTTGTTAAAGTTACCTATATCAAGAGTAACAACCATTCCTGTGTTTTTCAACTTTAAGGTGTGTCTTTGTGCTTCTCTTAACTTTTGGGATTTATCAGAAAATGGATCTTTATTGATGTTGTATTGGAAAGGTGCAATTTGAACATAATAAAAAGGAAAGTCATAATTCCATTTTTCCCGCCAATCTTTAATCATAGCTGGAAACAGTTTTTGATATTGATCTGCCCGCCCAACATTTGATTCTCCCTGATACCATATTGCTCCTTTAATGGTATAGGGTACTAAGGGATTTATCATTCCATTATAAAGAACTGTTGGGACTCCTGGGTTTAGTTTTTTAGTAACAATCCTAGTACCGAAATCCATTACATCAAAACCATATACATGAAACTTTTTGTTACGTAATTCCGCAACTATCTTATATTTCCAATCACCACTTAATGAGATTTTAATATTATTGTTAGCACTTAATGTCATTGGGGCTAAGATCTTACCTCTGCCCTCTAAGTCTATTGCTCTAAATGCAATTGAGTTAACCCCTTTTTTTAAAATTGACTTTGGTATTTCAAACACTCTTTTTTTATTCCAATATCCAATTCCGATAAGGCCTCCTACTTTGTGCCCATTAACATACGTTTCGTCCATATCATCGACAGCCCCAATGGTAAGAGTATAATCAGTAGTTATGTCTTCGATGAATATTTTTTTTCTAAACCAAACCGCTCCATCAAATTCACCCCCATTTATGTTATTATCATAGATACCCGGTAAGTGCATTTCTTTCCATTCACTGTCATCAAAGCTTGGTTTTGCAGCGTTGTCGTCATTTAAATTAAAGTTTAGCCATTGTTCATCCGTTTTAGGCATTTCTAATTGTTGAAACTGTGAAAACCATCTTAATTCACTTTGATATTCAGAAGAGGTGTTTAAAGAATTTTTTATTTTTTTTAATTCATCAAAAGTATCTATGGTCTTTTTACTCGTCCATGACTCAGCTGGGGTTCCTCCCCAGCTTGAATGAATAATTCCAATAGGAATTTTAAGCTTTTTATATAATTCTTTAGCAAAAAAATACGCTGATGCACTAAAATGTTTCGTCTCATTAGGGCTTGAAATTTTCCAGCTGCCTGTGATGTACTTAGAAGGATTTACTGAAATCTGTTTCTCTACATTAAACATCCTGATTTGTGAGTTTGCCGATTTTGCAATTTCTTCCTCTGCATTATTTATGATGTCGTTTGGAGGCCAACCCAACAATGTCATTTCCATATTTGATTGACCAGAAGCTAACCACACTTCGCCTATTAACACATCATTTATAATTATTTGGTGGCTCTCAGATTGTATTTGAATTTTATATGGGCCGCCTGCGATTGGCGTTTCGATTGAAACACTCCAGTTCCCCGCCTTGTCAACGATTGTATTAACTTTTTTTCCCCAACTACTCGTAACAGTAATCTTTTCTGTTGGCACTGAAGTTCCCCAGAGTTTTACGTTAGATTCTTGTTGAAGAACCATGTGGTCTGAGAATAGAGGGTTTAGTTCAAGAGAATCAGTTGTGTTTTGCCCTTGAAGTATGAAAAGGTGCAAGGAAAACAAAACAAGTATCAAATTAAAATAAATTCTATTGGCCATATTCTTTTTCTTTATGAAACTCACTTTTTTGGATGAATAATAAAACTATAACTATATTAATTATTCAATGAAAATGGCCTAGATTTTTTGCTTTTGCCCCGCTCTAGATTTGGTGTTTCGGTCATCTCCATTGAAAACACTTCACCATTCATAATGTCATCGTAAAGGAAATAATTTAAATCATAGCTTTTATTGTTCTTCAAAATTGAATCAATATACACATTTTCAGGGGTATTATTATTTGCCTTAATCTCAAAGGTCTTTCCATTTTCAAGATGAAGTTTAATATTTGAAAACAAAGGGCTTCCAATAGCGTACTCTCCTGTTCCAGGAGCTACAGGATACATTCCAATAGCAGAAAAAACATACCAAGCAGATGTTTGACCATTATCTTCATCGCCGCACAATCCGTCAGGGTAAGGAGAATAAAGCTTATTCATAACATCTCTAGAAAGCATCTGAGTTTTCCAAGGCTGACCTAGCCAATTATACAAATAGATGGCGTGTTGAACAGGTTGATTCCCATGAGCATACTGACCCATGTCACTAATAATCATTTCTGTTATTTCGTGAATCTGTTTACCGTAATACGTAAAATTGAATGTAGGCGGTGCTGTAAAGACTTCATCTAAACGATTTCTCATTTTATCTACACCTCCAAATGATTTTGCCAATCCAATCGGATCATGAAATACACACCAGGTCCAATGCCATGAAGATCCTTCTGTAAATGCATCCCCCCATTTGTCTGGAGTAAAGGTCTCAGCCCAAGAACCATCTTTATTCTTACCTCTCATAAAACCAATTTCAGAATCAAATAAATTCTGATAGTTTAAACTTCTTTTCTTAAAAAGATTGACCTCATCTTTGGGTCTCTTTAATGCCTTAGCTAATTCAGAAATTGCCCAGTCAGCGAATGCATATTCTAACGTTCTTGCTGCGTTTTCATTTACACCAACATCATAAGGTATATAGCCTAATGAATTATAATACTCATATCCAAATCGTCCTACTGAACTGATGGGACCTTTATTTTTTGTGTTTTTTAAGATTGCTTCATAAAGGATATCAATGTCGTACCCCCTAATTCCTCGTAAGTACGCATCCGCTATGTTAATAGCAGAATTCGATCCTATCATACTATTTCGATGACCTGGACTTGCCCATTCTGGTAGCCAGCCACTTTCTTTGTATGTATTGACAAGCCCTTGGATAACTTGGCTTAAAAATTCTGGGTACATAATGGTGAAAAAGGGAAAGACAGCTCTAAACGTATCCCAAAATCCATTATCCGTAAACATATAACCGGGAAGTACTTTGCCATTATATGGACTGTAATGTACAATGTTGTTATTTGAGTCAATCTCATAAAATTTTCTGGGAAATAATAAAACTCGGTATAAAGCAGTATAAAATGTTCTAAGCTGTACGTCTGTTCCTCCTTGAATTTCAATTTTATTCAATTCATTGTTCCATATTTGCTTGGCTTTGTTTTTAGTTTGATCAAAAGAGTCTGTACCGATTTCTCTTTTCATATTTAACTCTGCCTGTTTTAAGCTAATAAAGGACGATGCAACTTTAGCTGTTACTTTTTCGTTATCCTTTGTTTTAAAGCTTAGCACCGCACCAACATGATATCCTTCAGCTACTAATTCTGATGATAAATTATTGTTGTCTAATGTCTGAGATTTGTTTTTATTCCATGTTTGAATATTTTCAAAATCTTTATCAAAATAGATTACAAAATAATTGTGAAAATTATCGGGTACTCCACCGCTATTATTTCTACAATACCCAACTACTTTTCGTTCTTTGGGGTAAACTTTAACCATAGAGTTTTTAAAAAACCCATCAATTAAGACATGAGATTCATCACTTTCAGGAAATGTAAACTGAAATTGAGCTCCCCGCTCAGTTGGTGTGATTTCGGTCGTAACATCATAGTTTGCTAGATATACTTTATAGTAGTGAGGTTTGCTAATCTCAGTTTTGTGAGAGAACCAAGATCCACGTTCATCTTCACTTATTATAATTTTTCCCGTTTCTGGAAATAACGAAAAGGCAGCATAATCATTAATCCACGGACTAGGTTGGTGTGTTTGTTTGAATCCTAAAATTTTTGTTGCATCGTACGTGTAGCCCCATCCGCTGCCCATTTTTCCTGTCTGGGGTGTCCAAAAATTCATTCCCCAAGGTGTTGCAACTGCTGGGTATGTGTTCCCATTCGAAAGCTCAAATTCAGAATCTGATCCTACTAAAGGATTAACTAAATTTACAAGATTATCTGTTTTTTCACTACCCTTCTGAGCTTTAATTTCAAAAGAAATTAATAGCAGTAGTAGCATAATAATATTTTTTTTCATCAATTAACTTTTAGAGGAAAATTAAATTTTAACTAGTAAAAGAGGGGTTAGTAAACAACAGATTTTGGGCGATCACTTTGATCAGCAGCAAACTTTTTGTTGGGTTTTGGCCCCATCAAGAAACGTAACGTACCCCCTTCAACGATATTCTTATGAGTTATAAAAGACTTACTGTAAGGCTCACCATTAAGCGTTACTGATTGGATATATATGTTTTCATCTCCGTTATTTTCAGCTTCCACGATAAACTTTTTACCCATTGGTAGTTCAATAATTGCTGAATCAAATAAGGGCCTTCCAAAAACATAGGCTCCATTTGATGGGTTCACTGAATAAAATCCTATTGATGACAACACATACCAAGCAGACATTTGACCACAATCCTCATTACCACTTAAACCATCAGGCTGATCTCGATACAACTCATTCATTATATAATCTACTTTATCAGCGATTTTATATTGCTCGCCTGCATAGGCATATAAATAGGCCGTGTGATGACTTGGTTCGTTACCATGAGCATATTGCCCAATCATTCCAGTAATGTCTAAAGAAGCTCCTTCTCCTAAATCAGAAGATCTACTAAAGAGCTCATCTAATTTTTCAACAAATGGTAGGTCTCCGCCGAGTAGGCTAATTAATCCCTCTGGATCTTGAGGAACCATCCATAAATATTGCCATGCATTACCCTCACAATAGTCGTTAATACGGTGAAGAGCAGATACTGGGTCAAAAGGGGTTCTCCAACTACCATCAGAAAGTTTACCACGCATAAATCTAGTTTCTTCGTCAAAGTATTCCTGATATCCTTTAGCTCTTTTTTCAAAGTATGCCGCGTCTTCTTTCTTTCCTAATTTTTCGGCAAGCTTAGCTATCCCCCAATCGCTTATTGCATATTCCATTGCGCTTGCCACAGACTCAGGTCCATGATCAGCGGGTATATATCCATATTTCATTAAATCCTTTACTCCAGGCTCAAAGTCACCAGTAGCGGTAGTTTTTACTGCCTCATATGCTTTTTCCAAATTAATACCTTCAAACCCTTTTAAACAGGCATCAACAACTACGGGAATAGCGCTATACCCTGGCATTGTATTCGTTTCATTACCCCTTAAATGCCATACAGGTAATTTTCCTTGTTGCTCATATATTAGTAACATTGAATTAATCATATCGCTTACTCGCTCTGGTTGGATTATTGTATATAATGGATGAGCTGCCCTGTAAGTGTCCCACAATGAAAACAGTGTGTAGTTTGTAAAGCCTGGGTCTGCATATACTTTTTTATCCGTTCCTCTATACTCTCCATTTACATCATTAAATAAATTTGGTGCAATCATGGTATGGAACATAGCTGTGTAAAAGATTCGCTTTTTGGTTAAATCTGTAGTGGTTATTTTGACCTTGGAAAGTTCCTTGTTCCATTTTCTGTCAGCGACATCAGCAATCAAATCAAAATCCCAATGTGGAATTTCAGATTCTATATTTTCTAATGCATTTTTGGAGCTTACAGGTGAAATTCCCATTTTTAATTTTACTACCTCATCCTTTTCGGTTTTGAATTCTAGAATCCCCTTAGTATAAACTCCTTTAGCTTCATCTCCTTCAAGTTTCTGATTTTCTTCATATAGAATAAAATCAGAGATAGGCTTAGAAGAAACTAAGGTGAAATATTCTCTTTGGTCACTTGCCCACCCTTTTGAAAAACGATAACCTTCAAAAGTGGTTTCATTAATTTGGTGGAGGTATGTTTCTACGGATGTGTCAGAATTACCCTCACTTAAATCAATAATTATTCTTGCATCTTCGGATTCTGGAAACGTATATCTGTGCATCCCTACCCGTTCGGATGCAGTTAGTTCAACCTTTATATCATAGTCATCTAGCTGTACGCTATAATACCCTGGTTTAGCGACTTCAGTTTCTTTTCTGTAGAAAGAGGCGTAGGCTTCTTCAGGTTTTTTATCGCCGTGTGTTTTGTACCATGATTTTTTTACATGACCAAGAAATTTAGTATGTGTTGCTCCACTCCATGTTTTTCGTTTTCCTGTGGTAGGCATTAAGATAAGTTCTCCTAAATCGGTAACACCTGTTCCACTTAAATTAAGGTGTGTCAAGCCTTTAACTATAGAGTCTGTATAATGATATGAAGAAGACCAATCCCAACCTTTATAAAAATTACTAGGGCCTAGCTGTACTCCGCCGAAGGGAACATTAGCACCAACAAATACATGCCCGTGACCTCCTGATCCAATAAAAGGATCCACAAACTTTGTTAAATTGTTATCGTCTTCTTTGGTTAGGTTTTGACAAGAAAAAAATGCAATGATTGATATAAATAGTAGTTTTATAGTTGCTTTTAATTGAATTGATCTCATTTTATTGATAATTATTAATACCCTAATTGGTTAATGTTTTGAAGTAATTGTTTCGTTTGTTAGTTTTTGAAAACTTGGAGAAGTAGTATTTAATCCCCAGTTGTAGTTAATCTTTTTTGATGTTTTAAAATTAAGTGTGCCTCCATTTTTAATTTCACTCCATTGAATCCATGGTGTTTTTTTATTCTTCCCATTTAGTTTTAAAGACTTTATATAATGTTTGTCTTTAGAACCCCCAGCGATGAGGAGTCTTCCATTTGGAAAATCAATAGAAATTTCTTCAAACTGAGGTGCGTTTATAGAGAATCCTCCAATGCCTGGAATCATGGGATAAAGACCTATTGAAGCAAACACATACCAAGAGCCCATTGTTCCTAAGTCATCATTTCCAGGTAAGCCATATGGTTCTGATGAATACATTTCATTAAAGACTCTATGAATTACCTTTGATACTTTGTAAGGTGAATTTGTCCAGTTATATATCCATGGCGCTTGAAAATTTGGTTCATTTCCTGAAGCAAACCAATCATCTTCATATCTTGCATCTAGACGTGTAAAAAATTCATCCAATCGCTTAACTGCCATTTTTGAACCACCAATCGTATCAATAAGTCCCTTAAGGTTGTGGGGGACCATCCAGAAATAATTTTTATGAGTTGCTTCAGTCCAATCCTCTGTTAGGTCTTTCCAATTGCCGTTAGCGTCTTTAGAATTGAGCCACTTATTCTTTGGGTTATATATATTTTTCCAATTTTGGGAGCGGTTAATGAAATATTCTGCATCTTTTTTATGTTTCAAAGCTTGAAGTGCAAACTGTCCAATTGCAAAATCGGAGGAAGTATATTCTAACATTAGTGATGCCTTTGTGAACCCCTTACTCATATATTGATCCAAATATGGCCTTATTTCTCTATTTTGCGAATATGAATTGGGAATGGTTGCGCCACTTTTCATGAATTTGTATGCCTTTTTTAAATCAAATTTATTTGCCCCAAAAACATAGGAGTTAGCAATTAAAGTTGGCGTTGGATCTCCTTGCATAATGCCTGTTTCTATGTTTGCCAAAATCCATCTTCCATAACCGCCACTTTGTTCAGCAAAATCTAATAAGGACTGCATCATGTCGCTGCTTTTGTCTGGATATAACATTGCAATTAATTGCGATTGAGTTCTGTAAGTATCCCAAACACTAAATGAGCTGTATTGATCCTTGCGGGTTGTCTTGTGAGTAATAAAGTCTGCACCCATATACTCGCCATTCACATCACTAATAATGTTTGGATGAATAAGAGAATGATATAGATGAGTATAAAATTGTATTAACCTGTCTTTGCTTGGAGATTTGACCGCTATTTTTGATAGGTTTTTATTCCAAACTTTCTCCGCGTTTTCTTTGTAAGCAGCAAAGCCACCTTTTAAAGTATTGGAATCAAGATTTTTTTTAGCATTTTCAATGGATACATATGAAATTGCAATTCTATAATTAACTTCTTTGTCTGTGTCAAAGGTGAAGTATGCGCCTGAATTTTGACCAAACGCCATATTAGAGTCCTGAGATATTTTGTTTTTTGTCCACGTCCCTTTTGAATCAAAAGGCCTGTCAAATTCAGCAGCAAAATATATTTTATAATTGGTTTCCGATCCACAAAAATCTCCTCCCTCTGCAAAGCCCTCGCAAGTGTTATCAGACGTGATTTTAATCATGGCATTCGTAACATTTGTAGTACTCACGCCAGATCCAATTAATACAGTCCCGTTTTTATTTGATTTGTTAAACGAAAAATTCGCAATGCCTGCTCTTTTGTTAACCGTTAATTTGGCAAAAGTTTTGTTGGGCATTTGTAAAGAAAGAAATCCAGCATGAGACTTAATGATGGCATCATATTTCTTAAAAGCTTTCATGTCATTTGGAGACTCCGTTAATTCACCGCTTAGCGGCAACACGGGAAAGTTTCCCATGTGAGGGCATCCTGCGCCACTTAATTGATTCACTACAAAACCTTTTTGAGGAGAAAAGAAACTTGGAGTGAATTGTATCATACCAAAAGGATAAGTAGCCCCAATGAAATTAAAACCACAACCCAACCCATTGCCTTCTGTACCAATTTGAGTGTCAACTAACTTTGTGTAGGATTGAGCCAAAGTCTTATGAGAACCATTAAAGAAAAAGATTATGAGTAACAGAAAAAACTTAGGTCTACAGAAAACTATCTGTATTGTTTTTGCAGAATATTCTAATCTAGACATGAATGTGGTATAATTATAATATCAATTAACAGATTTCAGGCTTAATAAAAAACAAATATAATTTGATGAAATTAGCCTGAAGCTTAATTGTTAATTAGACAACGATTAATTTTTACTCTTATTTACTTAATTTAAGCTATTAAGGAGTTTGTTAAGCCTCAAATTATTAAAGAAATAATTGTGATTACCTTTAATTAACGAATTAATAATTTACGAGCTATATTAATAAGATTAATGCAAAATTAATCTGCTATTAATTGTTTTCTAATTTTATAGCTAACCCAACTAATCTAAGTTTACACAATAAATTAAAGATAAAAAGCGGCGCCTCACAAACAACATCTTAAAATACCGTTGCAATCTCTAATTTAAAACAAAATGTTGGTATCTGGTATAACTATTAGTTACTAACTTATTAATAACCAAATATTTCATAACATGAAACATAAACAAATGATTATTTCAAAAAACGATGTTTATTCGTTTACTAAGTCCAAGTTTGTTCTTAGTTTATTGCTATTTGTTAGTATTTTATTTACTGGTTTAGCCCAGGGATATTCTCAGCAAAAAGTTTCTGGTAATATTTCTGATGTCAATGGACAACCATTGATTGGGGCAAGTGTAGTTGAAAAAGGTACTTCAAATGGTACTCAAGCAGATTTTGATGGGAATTATACCATAAATAATGTAAATAATGACGGAACATTAGTTATTAGCTTTTTAGGTTTTAAAACCCAAGAGGTTTCGATTAACGGTCTGTCCTCAATAGATGTTGTGCTTGAAGAAGATTTAAACAAGCTAGATGAAGTTGTTTTAATAGGATATGGTAGTCAGAAAAAATCTGACCTTACAGGAGCTGTTGGAAGAGTCACTGGTAGTCAATTGATGGAGCGACCAGTTGCCACTATCAATCAAGCCATGGCGGGAAAAGTTGCTGGAGTTCAAATTAACACAGCTAGTGGTAGACCAGGTGGTAGAACTAAAGTTCGTATTAGAGGTATTAGCTCAATTAATACGGGTAATGACCCTCTCTATGTAGTAGATGGAGTTCAACTGCCTCAGGGTCCAGCCAGACAAGGTCAAGGTAATTCTGCGATAGATTATATTAATCCTGCTGATATTGTCTCAATAGAGGTTTTAAAAGACGCTTCGGCAACGGCTATATATGGAGCTAGAGGTGCAAACGGAGTGATATTAGTTTCTACAAAAAAAGGGAAATCTGGAAAGACTAAGTTTACATACAATTCTGAATTTTTTATAAACACCTATGGTCCTAATTCGGTACCCGATTTATTAAATTCAGAACAATTTCAAATGGTAGAGCAATTAGCTTGGGAAAATTCAGAGAAGTTTGATCCTACGGGATGGGCAGCAGGAAACTATGTTAATGAAGCTCCTGATCAAAAAAGAGCAGGTGCATTTCTTGGTGATCTAGTGAATGAGCTTTTTGATGCTAATGGTAAAGCTACTTATGATACAGATTGGTATGATGCGCTTAGACAAAACAGGGTGTCTCAAAATCATCAGCTAGGATTTTCTGGAGGTAACGAAAAAACAACCTTTAATGGTTCCGTTGGTTTAAGAGACGAGAGAGGTGTTCTTATAAACTCTTACGTTAAAAGATATTCCACAAGATTTAACGTAGAGAGTGAAATTAATTCATGGTTAAAAGTTGGTGGAACAGTAGATTTTAGCGTTCGACAAGAAAGATTTCAGGATACTGGACAATGGGTGTTTGAAGCTGCAACTTTAGGCTTCCCATTTATGCCAGTACAATATGCCACTGGAAACAATCCATTCTTTCCACCATGGTTTTTAAATTATGCAACTAATTTAGAATATGGTCAAGGTACTGCTATGGCAGGTGATTTTATGTGGAATCCAGTAATGGATTTAAAAGATCGTGATTATAATACTGATAGTCACAATTTTACAGGTAGCTTCTTTACAAACATCAGTTTTTCTAAGGATTTAGAAATGAAAACAATTATTGCTTCTAATGTGATAAATCAAGGAAGAAAAATATTTTATCCAGGATATTTCAATGGTGGTAATAATGGTGCGATTCAAGGTCAATCTAGAAGCGTTTTTTATTCGATTGAAAACTTTTTAACTTATACAAAAGAAATTGATGAAAATAATTCGTTCACTGCTTTATTAGGGGCTTCATGGCAACAAACTGATAGTAATTATTTACAAGGTAATGGGTTTGCTACACCTTCAGATGGTTACGGCCCTAACAATTTAGGCGCAGCGTTATTTAAAGCTTCAGCGTCGGATATGTCAGCTGAATCGCTTAATTCCTTTTTTACAAGAATCAATTATAACCTTAAGGATAAATATCTCTTTACACTTACAGCAAGAGCAGATGGATCCTCTAAGTTTGGGGCAGCAAATAAATGGGGATTTTTTCCTTCTGCAGCAGCTGCCTGGAAAATATCTGAAGAAGATTTTCTTGCTGATAATACTGTAATTTCAAACCTTAAGCTTAGAGCAAGTTACGGTCAAACAGGTAACTCAAGTATATCCCCCTATTCTTCGGAAGCTCAACTGGGCCCTGGGCCTAATATTGGCGGAAGTAGTATTCCTTTATATACAGCTGCTTTTGGGAGCAGTTCAGTAGTAGGAACAGGTTTGTTAAACCTTGAAAATTCTGATTTAAGATGGGAGATCGTAACACAGTATGATATTGGTGTTGAACTAGGGCTATTTGACAATAGAGTCAATTTAGAATTAGACTATTATAATAGAAAAACAACCGATATGCTGTTGAATGCTCCAATTCCACAAACAAGCGGATTCAGTGTTTTAACACAAAATATTGGTTCCATGGAAAATAAAGGTTTTGAATTGAGTCTTAATACAACAAACATAGACTCTGCAGACTTTACATGGAATTCAACGTTTAATATTTCGATGAATACAAATGAAGTACTTTCACTCGCTTCGCCGTCTGATATTTTTGGCGTTGCATCAGGTGATTATCTTGGTGGTGGTTCAATCATTAGAATTGGTGAAGCTATGGGTTCTATGTATGGGTTTACTCGTTTGGGAGTCTGGGGTACAGATGAAGCCGCAGAAGCAGCAAGATATGATCTATTGCCTGGAGATGTAAAACATAAAGACCATAATAATGATGGTGTGATCGATAATGACGATCGGTCTATTATTGGAAATGGATACGCAGATGCCTATGGGACCTTTGTAAATTATTTTACCTATAAAAACTTCGACCTTACCATTGATCTTCAATATTCCATTGGTAACGATGTTGCTGATCTCGCATTGCATAAGGGTGAAAATTTAGTAGGAAAATCCAATAACTATGTAACTGTATTAGATGCTTGGACACCAAATAATCAAGACACAATGATTCCACAACTAAGAAACGCCTCTGCTGGTTATGTTTCACTATATGATTCTCACATGGTGAAAGATGGTTCTTTCCTTCGTGGAAATAACTTGATTCTGGGGTATACATTTAGTCCTGAATTGCTTCAACGCATTAGCTTAAATAGTTTAAGAATATATGCTTCGGCTCAGAATTTCTTTTTAATAACGAATAAAGATTTAATGGGAGATCCAGAAGTAGAAGACAAAAACGCATTCGATGGTAATGGAGTTGCTGCCCAAGGGGTGAAGTGGTATGATTATCCAAGATCTTCAACCTTTGTGCTAGGATTACAAATTGGACTTTAATTAAAGGAAACTTATAAAATCATAACTTATGAAAATTTTAAAATTAAAAGGTATAAATAGAGCCTTCAGTATAGCGCTCATAACCGCAACTATATTAAGTTGTTCAGATTTTCTAGAGGAAGATAACCAATCCTCTTTAAATCCAGATTCTTTCTACAAAACAGGGACTCATGCTGAATCTGCTTTAAACGCAGTTTATGCAACCACAAGAGATGTTTTCGGTGGGTTTTCTGGTGGTAATTCCAGTAATTGGCATTTATTGGAAGCTGTTACTGGGCAATCAGTAAATAATAGCTCTGGAAATCCAGACTTGAATAGTTTAGCATCATTGTCTTATAATTCAAATTTATTACATGCTAGAAATATTTGGGCTGGAACGTACAAACTCATTGCTAATGCTAATATGGTGATTGAAAATGTCCCAGGTATTTTTATGCCTGAGAGTCGGAAAAACCAAATTTTAGGTGAAGCCTATTTCCTTCG
>Ga0209555_10001682_pt1 | contig 16537 bp, 17 predicted proteins | sample SaaInl85LU_5_DNA_FD_184643 | JGI IMG/M metagenome (GOLD analysis project Ga0209555, IMG submission 184643) | Marine microbial communities from expanding oxygen minimum zones in the Saanich Inlet - ESP_85LU_5_DNA (SPAdes) (version 2) | ecosystem: Environmental > Aquatic > Marine > Intertidal... | reverse complement strand
TCTGGCGGCAGCGGATATAGTGTTTTGGATACATTTACAATAGACGGTGCAGACTTGGGTGGTGTTACTAGCACCAACGATGCAACTGTTACCGTTAGCGAAGTTCAAAGTGGGTTAATTACAGCAGTTACAATATCTGGACCGGCAGTAACTGATAATAACACTCCGGTGCTTGACAATAAAATTTGGAAGTTTAACTTAGGTACTGGTATTGAAGGCACAGCAGAAAACGGCTTGCAATATGAAACTGCTCACGATACTCCAATTGTGTTTAGACACAAACAAAACTTTGTAATTGATGGTGTAACAAGTGTTCCGACTCGACCAAGTACTGCATTTGTATTTTCAGAAGATCCAAACAACACTGTAACTTACAGAACTATCGGGTTTGGTAGAAATATTACACAAGGAAAAGTTGTAAGTACAAATCAAAGTGTTGTTACTTTTGACACCAACTACGATTATTTAGACTTAAATCTTGATCAAGATATTCTACAGTTAGCTGATAACGATGCAAATATTAGTCCAGCTATTAGTGGAGCAACAGGATCAGAAACTTTAGGTGCTAGTACAGGTGACACTAAAATTGCTATTAACAGAGTTAGTGCTACTGACGAAGCACGGTTGTTAACACAAGATATGATCTTTACATGGGGTGGTAAAGCATTTAAAGTTACAGGTTATACAGAACATACAAATACAGCAACTAGTAATCAATTTGCTGTTATTACATTTGCTGATCACTCAACCAACGTTATAAATGGAGGAGCAGTTAGCGGACTTAACAACTTCCCAGGAGGTACTGGAAGTGAACTAGTAAGTGCTAGAGGCATTACACTAAAAGCAGGCCTTGAAGCAGGCGAACCTGCCGAAATCACTGTCAACATTAGTACGTGCCGTGCAACAAGTCACGACATGCTAGACATTGGTACAGGTGGTTATAATGCTACAAACTATCCAGAACGTATTCTTGGGCAACCTGTAAGCGAACCTGTAACATCGAGTGATGCAATTGACAGTACAGGCAATAAATCAAAAGCACAAGTACAAGAACGTAGTAAAGGTCGTGTGTTTGCTGTACTAACAGACCAAGACGGTTTCTTCCGTGTAGGTAGATTCTTTGAAGTTGACCAAGGTACTGGTGCTGTTACATTTAACGCTGCACTTGTTCTTACAAACATCGACGGTATTGGTTTCAAACGTGGTGTGCGTGTTAACGAATTTAGCAGTGACGACACATTTACAGATGCAAAAGGCGATGCAGTACCTACACAGACAGCAGTTGAAGGTTACATAAACAGTAGGTTAGGAAGAGACAGAGATGGTCAAGCTGTTCCGGCTGGGGATGTAATACCTAGTGGCGGCGGGTTTATCTATAAAGATGGCGATACAATGTCTGGTACACTTAATATGGATAACAACCGTATTACAAACTTGCAACCTAATACTAGTGTTGCTGATGACGCTGCTACAATTGGTTATGTAGATAGTAAAACAGATCAATTAAATGATATTGGTGATGTTACAATAAACGGAACTGATAGTGGTATACAAGCAGATATGCTAGTATTTACAGGACAAGGTGTACCAGGAACACAATTGAGCGAAAATGCTACAATGACAGGCGACATTGGGCTAACATATAATCCTTCAAATGCTAACGAAATTGAATCAACAATACAAGCTGGTGTTGTTGTAGACAGTATGATTGCTACACCAGGAACATTTGGCGAAGGTATTACACAAGCCAAATTGTTTATGAGTCGTGCAGGAACATTCGACGAAGACGATGTAACAAACGGTATTGGCGGAACTGCACCTCAGGTTGGTCAGAGTTTTGTTGGTTTAGCAGCATTCAGTGATAACAACTTTGAAGTCGAAAGTGATGACATCGGCGGTGGTACTGATGTTCCTACTGGTCGTGTTAGAATCAAAGCTGGCGGTGTTGCAAATGCAGAACTAGCGAACAGCAGTATTACATTAGCAGCAAGCGGTGGAACAAGCACAGCAGTTTCGCTAGGTGGCACAATGACGTTTGCAGGTACAGCAAATGAAATTACTGTTAGCGAAAGTAGTGGCACACTAACAATCAGTTTACCAGCTACTATTAATGCTAATACAAGTGGTAATGCTGCAAGTGCAGATACTATTGATACTATACAGAGTAGTGCAAACGCAACACACTATATGACGTTTGTAGATAGTGATAACACTACTGCTACAGCAGAAAGTTTGTATACTGATGCAGGCGTAGCTTACAATCCAAGTACAAACACTTTAACTGTAAGTAGTGAAATAGTTACACCAAGTCTTGACATGGGGACTGGTGCTGGTACTGTTAAAGCTGACGCAGGATTGATTTTAGATCCAGGAACTGGTAGTGTAAATCCTGTTAGCAACAACACGCAGAATATCGGTGCTAGTGGCACTAGATGGAATACTGTATTTGCAACAGTGTTTGATGGTACTGCAACCGAAGCACTATACGCTGACTTAGCAGAAAACTATTTAGGTGATGCAGATTATGAACCGGGTACTGTACTAGTATTTGGTGGAGACGCAGAACTTACTATCACAAATCGAAAAGGCGATCATAGAGCTGCCGGTATTGTTACAACAAATCCAGCCCATTTGATGAACAGTCATCTTAAAGGCGATCATGTTATAGGACTAGCACTACAAGGTCGTGTTCCGTGTAAAGTAATTGGCAAAGTTGAACCGGGCGATATGCTTGTCACAAGTGCAATACCTGGTTATGCTGTGGTAAACAATTCTCCAGGAATGGGCCAAGTGCTTGGTAAAGCAGTTGGACGTAAAGACGACAACGACCGCGGCATAGTTGAAGTTGTAGTAGGGAGAGTATAATGGCACAAAAAACAATTAACGTAGGAACAAGTGTAAACAGCGGAGGGGGAGATGCCCTCCGTGATGCAATGGTTAAAATCAACGATAACTTTACCGAACTATATACAAAAGTTGGCGGGTTAGAAGATGGCAATGTTGTAACTGATATCCAAGGAAATGTGTTTGCTGAAGATAGCACACTGTTGGTAGATGCAGTAAATGGTATTATTCCAGGATACATAAGTTTAGCAACACTACAAACTGAAGTAGCGGCAAGTGTAGATTTTGCAGACTTCCAGAGCAGAATAGCAGCATTGTAAACATACGATAAATATTATAAACGCAAGGATAAAAGAATGGCAAATAGATTTCCACTTATAGTTGATTCAACAGATAATAAAATTAAAGAATTACCAGAAGGTGACAGTATTGATTTAGATGGATCGGGCATTGTTGGATTGAGCGATTTAACCCTATCAAGTTCTTTATCAGTTGGAACAAACATTACAGTAGCAGGAACTCTTGAAGTAACTGGCAATACTACATTAGGAGAAGTTACTGCTACAAACTTAGTTGTAAATGGGTTTCCGCCATTATATACACAGACACAATCAGACTGGACTGAAGAAAATTCAAATAGTCCATCTTTTATTGCAAATAAGCCAGTAACACTTGGCATTGACAGATTACAGGATTTAACTGATGTAAATGATATAGATCAAGCTGTAGATGGCGATAGTATTATTATTAGAAAACTCGAAGGCGAGGATATTAGTTTTGCATTTGAAACTATTAGCGGCGGTGGTAGCGGCAGTTTTTTAACTGATCTAAGTGCTAGTAAGGCAGCAGACAGCGGCACAGGTAGTTTTACATATAATAATAATACAGGTGCTTTTACAGTTGCATTTCCTGAGCTAGTTGGCGGTGATGATATTGGTGTTACAATTAACGGTGGTGGCCAAATTGAAATTTCTTATACAGGGGCTGGACAACAAGTTGATTTAAGCAACTATGTAATAGGTAATTTAGGAGATGTTAACACAACAAGTACACTTCCGCAATCTGGAGATGTATTAAAATGGAACGGTGCTAATTGGGCACCGGCAGCAGATGAACAAGGTTCCGGCGGCGGCGGAATATTAGCCGAAGAAGACGACTTACAAAGTGTTACAGCTAGAGGGTCAACAACAAACGTGGCTGTTGATTTCCAAAACGGTTTAACTGTCAGCAACGGTGTAACTGCTATAGGGTCGCTTACTGCAACTGACATAGATATCACAGGATCTGGTGATAGTGCAATCGCCGGCAATTTAACAGTGAGTGGTAATTTGTTTACAAATATCACAGGCGGCAGTATTGTTACTGTATCACCAACTGGTGGGCTCATATCGTTATCTGGATTCGAGGTAGACGCAGCAGACGGTAATGTAGTGAACATACCCAGCGGAGCTAACATCACCGGCGATTTAGATGTTACAGGAATTATTACCGCAGATAGAGTTGAAAGTGGAGCGACTGGTACACCAACCTTGGAAAGTAGTGGAGATATTATCTTAAATGCTAGTTTATCAGGAAGAGTAGATGTAATTGCTGCATTGTTTCAAGTTCCGGCAAGTAGCGGTGTTCCAAGCAGCCCAGCAGGTGCAACTGGCGATATGTACTACGATGATAACGCAGAATCACTAGCATTTTATAGTAGTAATGCAGACGGCAACGGAAATGGCGGATTTATGTATGTTCCAAATGTTAATTCTCCAAGGCCGATGCAGTTACCTATATTTACAAATGCACAAAGAAATGCAATAACGCCAGTGTTTGGCCAAATGATTGCAAATAGCGATGCTGGACGTATACAAGGATATGACGGAAGTAATTGGGTAAATCTATAATGAGTGAAAAAGTTTATACAGTAATATGTAAAAGAGGCACAACGATTGATCAAATCCAAGATGATTTAACAAAATACACTAGATTAGATAATATTCCTAATAGAGCAGTAGATATTGCTAATCCACGAAAAGGTAGTACTAGACAAACATACTTTTCGTTGACTGATGCAGAAGCAGCAATGATTAGGAATGATCCTAGAGTAGAAGCTGTGGAAATACCTGCAGAATACAGAGACGATATTAGTATTGGGTTACACGCAAGAAAAACCGGAGTATATGATAAAACTAGTTCCGATAGTGGTAATTTTCAAAACTGGGGATTAAAAAGATGCATCAGTGAAACATTAAATTATGGTAGCACAGGCTCTCCTACTGACAATCAAGTTTTTGAATATAGTTTCGACGGTGAAGGAGTAGATGTTGTAATACAAGATAGTGGTATAGAACCAAATCATCCTGAATGGCAAGATAAAAACGGTGTTAGTAGATTACAACAAATTAACTGGTATACCGAAAGCGGAATAATCGGAACTCAAAATGCAAATCATTACAGAGATGTAGATGGACACGGTACTCATTGTGCAGGCATTACAGCAGGAAAAACATTTGGTTGGGCAAAGGGCGCTAGAATTTATAGTCAAAAATTAAGCGGGCTTGAAACGCCTTTGGGATCAGACGGAACTGGAATTGGTGTAGGTGACGCATTTGATACTATACGTTTGTGGCATGCAAACAAAAGTGGTGCAGATGCAGGAAGACCTACAGTAGTAAACATGAGTTGGGGATACGGAGGTAGTGTCACGCCAGCAAATATCACTACAGGAAACTACAGAGGCACAGCATGGGATTTTGCTACAGACTATAGCAGCAACAGTGTTACATTATGGTCAAATACTGGATTTGTACAACCTTACTTTAATGGCTCTACAAGAATTCCTGTAAGAGTTGCAAGTGTTGATGCAGATGTACAAGAAATGATAGATGCAGGTATACATATCTGTATTGCAGCAGGCAACTCGCTATTTAAAATTGATGTTGAAGGCGGTCTAGATTGGGATAATACAATATTAAGAAATGGTCAACCGGCCTTCTATCATAGAGGCAGTTCTCCTTTTAGTGACGAAGCATTTATAGTAGGCAACATAGATAGTGCATTATTTAATTCAGCAGACCATCGAGCGTTTAGTAGTTGTAACGGTCCGGGATGCAATATGTGGGCACCTGGAAGTAATATAATGAGTGCATGTAGTAACACAAATGATAAAAATGGCCAGGATTATTATGCTGATAGTAACTTTAAACAATGTAACATAGGCGGAACTAGCATGGCAGCACCGCAAGTTGCAGGTGTTATTGCATGTTTATTACAACAAAACTCAACACTTACTCCTGCAGAGATGCGTAGTTTAATAGAAGGCGATTCTAAAAATGTAATATACAGTACCGGATCGTCAACTGATTATACAAATACAAATAGTATTTGCGGAAGTCCTAATAGAATGCTTTTTAACAGATACAATAAAACACCATTTAAAATTAGTGCAGGATTGAAACCAACCAACGGTCTCGTTATACGTTCTGGATAAATACTAAAAACGGAGTAAGAATATGCCATTACAAAATATTAATGTGGGCTTAGTTGCTAATGACGGCACAGGTGATGATTTACGAGAAGCATTTATTAAAGTTAACGAAAACTTTGATGAACTAGATCTTAGAACAGAATCAACATCTGCTATCAACGTTGGAACAGGTGCTGAAATTTTTAAACAACTCGACGGAAGTGAGTTAAGTTTTAAAACTCTCACTGCCGGCAATGCAATTAGTATTACTGAAAATGCAAACGAAGTTCAAATTAGTAGTTTAGCTGGTCAGTTTATCTTTAGAGACAACGCTGATACAAGTATTATTACTGGAGCTGGATCAGTTGTTAACATAGACGGTAGAAATGCTGCCAAGGTTACAGTAGATCCTAATAGCGATCCTCAAAAAATTATAGTTGACACAAAACTTAAATTTGATACTCAACCTGAATTATCTAGTAACTTAAATGCATTAAATTTTAGTATTTTTAATCTTGATAAAATTAACAATACAATTCCAATGACAGAACTTGAGAAAGCATTTGGTTGGGACTTTGGTGAGTTTGATGATACCAGAACTAGTATATTTGATTTTATTTTAAACAGTGTTGATGTTGATCTTGGATCTTTACTTACACCGTCTAGGAGTGTTGTTGATTTTGGTTCGATAGGAGAATAATATGGCATTACCGGAATGGACAGTTGGGTCTGGATATAGTTTTGGGGAGTTCGAAGAAAGAACTTCAATTAGTATAACATTACCAATATCAAATTTGCAAGACGTTACAACAAAAGTTATATCCGGTGAACTGCCAGCTGGACTTTCTCTTAGCAATAATAAAATATTTGGCAATCCGTTTGAGGTAAGTGTTTTTAGTTCTTATGAATTTTGTATACGTGCTACATCAGACGAAGGTGTTTCAGACAGAACGTTTAAAATGTTTATTGCAGGACCAGACGATGTACACTGGATTACACCAGAAGGTAATCTACGTGTAGGACCGACGCCAGCAGGACAATATTGGTTTGATGCAAGTACTACTATCTGGGGAATAAAATATTGGAATGGCAATAAATTTATCGATCAAGATGTAGATGTAATTATTGGAAAGCCGACAACACTAGAAACATATAATACTGATATAGTAGCATCGTTTGACAAAGGTGTTAGTAGACTATATATATTTAAAAATCAAAAATGGTATGAATTAGATACAAATGTATTAAGCATAAACTTTAATGATAATAATATTGTAAAGTCACAATTTGCGCAACCGGCAAACAATACAACATCATACTGGTGGAAACTTGGAGATAGCAATAATGGCTTCTTACCAAAAATTAGAAAATATGATGCCGAGGTAGGTTTATTTTTAGAACAAAATGTTATTGTTAGTTTTGAGGAGCCGCAAAATCCAGAAGATGATGAAATATGGATAGAAGTATTTTCTGATACAACGTTTTTTAATGTAAAACGTTTTGATAGAGACGAAGGAACATTTGTATTACTAAGTTACGAAGCAGGATATACTGCTCCGTTTACTAAACAACCAACTACTTTTATTTTAGATAATGCATATGTTGATTTTCAAATTGAAGCAATTGATTCTGATTTACGTGCAGATGCAGAACTAGAATTCTTTATTGCCAACGGTGACGGAGAATTGCCCGGAGGATTAACATTAGAAAGTAACGGAAGAATAAAAGGATTTGTCGATCCTATACTAGCACTTGATACCGAAGCAGAACCTGGGTATGATATGAATATATTTGATAGCTATCCAATAGACTGGGGCATACCAGATGGTGACGGGTTTGATAGTTATCTGTTTGATGTTCAAAATTACGGATTTAGTGTTGCTACTCGGCAGCCTAAAAAAATAAACAGAAACTTTGAATTTATTGTAAGTGTAAACGATGGCGTTAGTATTTCAAAAAGAAAGTTTAATATATTTGTTGTAGGTGATGATTTTGTCAGAGCAGATAATACTGTAATTAAAGCAGCTAGTGGAGTTTACAATGCTGATGCAACTTATCTAAGATCTCCGTTATGGTTAACAAACAGCTATTTAGGAACTCGAAGAGCTAATAACTATCTAACTCTTGATTTAGATGTATACGATCCTAATAGCTTACTTGGACCAATTAGCTATATTTTAGAAACAGTAAACAACGACGGTACTCCAAGTATACTTCCTCTCGGACTTGAATTAGATGGTAGTACAGGAGAAATAGCAGGGCGTATTGGTTATCAACCTGCAAGTTTAAAACAATACAAATTTACTGTAAGAGCCGAACGTAGTGAAAGCGATGACGAAATTATAGACGTTAATGCATTAATTAACTACGATGTAAGAGCAGGACAAACTGCATTTAGAGTTGCTAAACTTCCAGCTGGTGATTTAGAATTACTCAGAGCAAGAAATATTACGGTTGAAAACAGGTCATATGTTGTAAAAAATGTAGAAGAAAGACAAGACTACGATTTAATAAGTTTATCAGAACCGTTGTTTCCTACATTTCAATCGCAAAGTCTAAAACTTTATAACGATGCATTGCCGGGACAAAGTTATTTCTTTGTTGATAAACTAACAGAAGAAAGTAAACAATTTTATTTGACACGTTATATTAATTATAGTACAACAGAAGAATATCAAATAACTTCGTTTGATCCATATGTAGAATGGACAATAGAATCTGGTGACGGTGTTGCATTAGAAGTAGATTATAACAAAGTAGGATTAACACCTGTAGTAGAAACATTTGCAGAAGGAGTAACACGAGTAGTTGACACATATCTAGCAAATAATGAAATATCCGGCGATGCTTATATTACTGTTATTTCCAATACAAAGGTAATATTAAAATTGCCCGAAACGGCTGCAACCAATCGTAGACTTGATGTTAAAGGGTTATTTTATAAAGAAGATAGTACAGACTTGTTGATTAGTAAAACTTACAATTTTGATAATGTTAAAATAGACTCAACACTTAATAGAACACTAGAAAACGATAGTACTATTTCAATTGGTGCACCAAGCGGTTCTAATATTGTTGAAAGAATTAGAACAATTGATCAAGAAGTTGTTAGTGTTAGAAAAACATTTGTACTAGATTTATTAGGAGAAATTAATTCTCAGATAACTTGGAAAACTGATAAACTGCTTCCTAGTTTACAAGCTAATAGAATTAGTACATTAAGAGTGCAAGCAGAAACAAATACAGAGAAAAGTAGATTAGAATACTTTATTGTAAAAGGTTCATTACCTCCGGGACTTGTTTTACAAAAATCTGGTGAAATTACAGGTGCTATACGTCAGTTTGGTGTTCCGGGCATTCCTGGATTAACACTGTTTGATAATAATACAACTACAATCGACGAAGGGTTAACTAGATTTGATAGCACATATATTTTTAGTGTGTTAGTTAAAGATGCATTTGCAAATAAAATTTCTATTAAAGAATTTCAACTAGACATCCTTGATCCGGATAATAATCTGTATACTAACATTGTTATGAAACCATTCTTACCAAAAGAACAAAGAAACTACTTTAATCAATTTATTAACAATGTTGACATATTTTCTCCAGAATATATATATCGTCCTGATGATAGTAATTTTGGAATACAAAAAGATTTAAAAAGTTTAGTATATGCAGGAATTGAAACAACAAATATAAATCAATATGTAGGTGCAACAGGTTTAAATCACAAAAAGAAAAACTTTTATTTTGGAGAAGTTAAAACTGCCGTTGCTAAACAACGTGGACAAAATGATATAGTATACGAAATTGTATATGTTGAACTTGTAGACAAGCAAGATAGTACAACAGGAAAAACTAGAAATAACTTTAGAACTAAATTTGGATCTCCAATTACTATTGATAGTGTAAAATTAGAAATACTAGATGATAACAGTGCTGACATTGTAACTAGTAGTACATCTTATGGTGTTACAGGACGTGATGGCGAACAAATTAAATTTAAAGGCGGTGTAAATAGCATTGAAGTAGTTTTAAGATCGGAAGATAGTAGCGGAGTTAATGATGTTGTGCTAGTACCATCGCAGGGTATTAGTTTTACAATTACACTACAAAACGGATTGAGTGTAACAATAACAGAAAGTAGTAGTACTATTGTAACTTCAAGTGCAAGTTATAGACACAGACCAAACGGAAATACTATCACAGTTGACAATACTGCTATTTTAGCAGGTCAAAATAAAGACATCCAACGTTACATTGCTAACATTACAAATATGCGTGATAGAATTAAAAGCATACAAGTTTCTTTGCCTAATGACTCCGAAACATTTAGAAATCTTTCTACTGATAATAGCTTTTTGCCATTGTGGATGAGAACACAACAAGAGATTGGCGCATCGAGTGAGGAGTATGTATTTGCATTACCTCTTGCATATTGTAAACCAGGAACTGGGCAATTTATTAAAAACAATGTCGTTAACTTTATAAACAACAGTAATTTTAATTTTAATCAAATAGACTATACTATAGATAGATATATAGTAGAAGGAACATTAAATAGCAGTACAGAACAGTATATTTTGTTCAACAATTACAAATACAATGTATAAAATTTTATAAATACATTGAGAGGAAAAAACATGGCAAGTAATATTACGTATACAACAATTGATGAAGAATTTCCAGTAGCGGGACAGGATAACGATTCCCAAGGATTTCGAGATAACTTTAATATTATTAAAGAAAACTTTAGAAATTCTATTCTAGAAATTGAAGCGTTACAAGGAAATCGTTCTAGATTGGATGTAGAGAACGATTATGATGGCAACACACAAAAGTCTATGCTGCTTTCCGAAACAGTAGAAAAATCTGATACTAGTGCATTTACAAATGGTATTTTAAGTGCTGCTAATGTTAGTTTTACCACAGGCCATCATCATGTTATTAAAGCAGAAGGCAATATAACTCTTACATTTACAGATTGGCCAAACAGTGGTAGATATGCAGAAATGCGTGTGCAAATTTACAGTGACGGAATATCTGCTCGTGATATTACATTATCTACTGAAAATGCAGGAAGTCTAAAAACAGATGGCAACAGTAATTTTAGTGGCACTATTGTACAAGTTCCTAGTAACGATACAACTAGCAAAGTTATAAAAGCATTTACATACGACGGTGGAGATACTGTGTTTCTACAATACGAAGGTACATTTAATTGATACATCCGCATTCTGAAAGTTTAAAAGAATTTACAGACAGTCAGATTGAGCAAAAACTTTATAAATTAAACAGTATGTACTTCATGACAGACAATCAAGAAGTACGTCAGCAAATGATACTGTTAATGGATTCTTATAAATTAGAATTAGAAGAACGACAGTTGTTTGCTAAAAAACACCAATCCAATCAAACAGACGATAATGATCTTGACAATTTAATCAACGTATCGTAAAATACGTATATGCTTATGAAAACAGACGAACTAGGTATTCCTAAATTCTCTAATAAAGACTTAGTAGATATGATTTATAGTGGCAATATTGAAAAATGTCATGTAGTTCTCTGCGATGCAAACGATGACGTAGACCGTTTTAATGCGGCTATGGAAGAGCAAGGCTTCGACAAGCTACAGAAGTATATTCCATTAGATGTAGATCAAAAGACTTTTGACGGTGTGTTACAGAGTGAATGGTTCATGCCTGATGAATACAAAGACATCAATGTATATGAATATGTACTAGGCAAAGCAGAAACACCCTGCCCACAACACGTACAAGATCGTATATGGGAAGAAATGGAAGCATATGGCAAACGTGATATGCACAATCTATTACGCTATATGGTGTATCTTGTAGACTTTATGCGTGAGAACGATATTGTTTGGGGTGTAGGACGTGGATCAAGTGTAGCCAGTTATGTGCTATACGTAATAGGCGTACATAGAATTGACAGTATAAAATACAATTTAGATTGGCGAGAGTTCTTAAGATGATCGATATTGACGAATCAATTGTTTGGAATAAATCACATGCACTAGATCAAGCACTACAAGGAAATCCACTTTGGCCTCATAGCGTAGCAATTAGGTACAACCGCCACAAAAATTTTTTATATGCTTCACCGACATGCGACTTTCCGGGCCCATGTCAAGATAACCAAGATCAATACGATGCTTGTTACACAAGGAAAATTTCTCATCTTGATATTAAACTAATGCATACAGCAAATATTAATGAATATATTAAAATTTTTCAAAAAATTAATTTTAATGGCAACAGTGTTTATCTTCATATAAGCAATAGTTCTGATTTAAAAAAATATGTTCCTGTAATTAGACAACAACCTTTAGTTTTAGAAATAATAAAATATTTTCATAAAAACTTCACCAATTTATATATTGAACTAAGTAACAAGACTTGGAATTCTGCACAATTTTATGGATTTAGATATATTGTAAAAGCAGATATTCCAAATTGGAAAAAAGTTTTAAACAACTACAAAAAAATAAAGGAATTTGGAATTGTAGAAGAAGTACCAAAAAAACCAAATAGCGTAACGCCATTAGTTGGATTTAAAGATACATATACTACACTTGCATTTAAAGATAATAATAATAATTTAGTCAGCATTTTAAAATACTAAATATTGCTAAGGAGAACTAGAATGGCAATGAAAAACAAGCAATCAAAAGTCTACCGTACAATGCAAGGTAAGCAAATTGATTTAGATTTATTAATCAAAAGAAATGAGTTGACACCTGCGGTAGGTAATGCTAAAGTTAATGCACGTGGCGACGAGTTAGGACCCGGTGGAAAAATTGTAAAAAAACGTGAAGAAGTAGTTAAAGATTTTTACAGTTCGACATCTGTTATTGACGAGCCTACACGTAAAACTGTTGCGCCTAAAACCAATACTTTAAGTCAAGCAGAACAAGAAGAACTTGCAGAGTTTGATGAAGAACCAATTCCGGCTAAAAAGCCGTCTACATCAAGGTCGAGCACTGCTAAAAAAGAAGAATGGGTTGAAGACGAAGATGGTAACTTTGTAAAAAAAACTTAAGAGGAAAACATGGCTGAAAATTATGCAAAAGCATACGAAGGTACTCTAGAACCCATTGGAAATAGAGTAATTGTTAGTAACATGCATTTTGGAGAACAAAAAACCAAAAGCGGGTTAATTATTAAAGATGACAATGGTACAACACGTGGAATTTATCCGCGGTGGGCAAAAGTGCATCACAAAGGTCCCGATAACAATGATGATTATAATGTAGGAGACTGGATTTTAATCGAACACGGTCGCTGGACTCGTGGTATTAATGTAAATGAAGGTAATGGTGAAATAGAGTTACGTATGGTTGAAGCCGAAAGTGTATTAGCTGTATCAGACGAAAAGCCAGACGGAGTGACTATTGGCGCCGAATATAGTGACGGACCGGTTGACATTAAAGCAGAAGAATTTGGAGCAGGTTAATGACAAACCCATTTAACGACATTGACCTGTTTGCAACAGCGTGTGACCAACCGCCTAGCGAAGCAAACTACAAAATGTATCTAAGTCTTATTGACGAGGAAGTAGGCGAGCTGGTAGATGCTGTAGCAGCAGACGACCGTGTAGAACAACTGGATGCACTTGTTGACATTCTAGTTGTTACTATGGGTGCTATTAGAGCAGGCGGATTCGACGGAGAAGGCGCATGGAAAGAAGTAATGGACACGAACTTTGCAAAGATCGATCCAGATACAGGCAAAGTACGCAAAAGAGAAGACGGCAAAGTATTGAAACCAGAAGGCTGGAAAGCACCAGAACTAGAACCATTTCTTGGAAGGAAATAAATTTTCCACCAATTAACTTGTGGAATGTACCTAAATAAATGCCAGAGTGTTTTGCATACAAAAGTCATTTAGCATTAGATATTAACGGATTTAGAATTCCCTGTTGTATGTATCGTTCAATAGGAAATAATGATCCGTTAATATCTAATCATTGGACCAATATGACTTTTGATGAATACAGGGCATTGCCAGAATATCAAGATTTAAAAAACACCATGGAGAGCGGTGCTTGGCACGAAGGATGTAGAGCGTGTCAAAAATCTGAAGAACTTGGTATTTCGAGTCTACGACTAGGCAATAATAAACAAATAAAACATAAAAAACAAGACAACAACAACATTGAATTTATCGAAATAAGTTTAGGAAACGACTGTAATTTAAGCTGTCGTATGTGTGCTCCAAACTTTAGTACAGATTATATCAAACGTATTGAAAACAATCCTAAACTATTAGACTTTGTAGATTTTGGTAATACGGATTGCAAAAGAATTTCTTATGGTGTAGAAGAAATGTTTGATCCTGTAGATTTATCAAACTTAAAAGTTATAAAATATATAGGGGGAGAACCTTTTATAACTCCTCAAGTTGGAAAATTGTTTGAATATTTAGATAGTAATGTTGATCTTTCTAATGTTAGTCTTTTTACAAATACTAATGCTACTTTTTTTCCAAAAAAATATATAAACTATTTAAAAAAGTTTCAAACAGTCTTTATGTGTATTAGTATTGACGGAATTGCTCAGCGAGATGATTATATACGAGAAGGGTCCTCTTGGAAAGAAAAAGTCGAAATTATAAAAAAATACAAAAAGCTAGGATTTAACGTTTCTGGACATACAGTATTAAATGCTTTAAATGTAGATCAAGCATTACGTTTAGAAAATTTTGGACATAGGTATTTTGCTGGCAAGTTTCCACCCCACTTTACAGTATGCACTAATCCTGAACACTTATCATTAGATGCCTTGCCTCCAAAGTATGTAAAAATAATATGTAAACAGTATCCTGCAATTAAAAAATATTTTAATAATTATAATTTTTCTCAAGAAAAATGTGATAAATTAAAAGCGTTTACTAAAGAATTTGACAAAAGCAGCAATAAACGACTAGAAGATTACATACCTTTATTAGCAAAACACTTGACATAACCTTTCTAATATGCTATATTAATAAAATAATAGATACACGGAGTAAACATGGCTATTCATGCAATGATCGACTTAGAAACACTGGACGTAACACCGCAAGCAACTGTGCTTACAGTTGGCGGTGTAAAGTTTGATCCTAACAGTGATGCAGAACCGCACAGCGAGTTTTACTACAAACTAGATTTAGACTCACAAGATCGTAGTGTAAATGATGACACTATTGCTTGGTGGAGTCGACAAGACGCCAAAGCACAAGAAGAAGCGTTTGGCACTGAAGGACGTGAACATGTTGATGTGTTTTTAGACAGCTTGCCCAAATGGATGGTAGGCGTAGATGTGTTATGGGGACACGGATACGGTTTTGATATTACCATCATCGAAGATATGCTGCGGCAGCGTGGCAACCCTATTCCGTGGCAGTTTTGGCAAGTGCGTGATAGCCGTACATTGTTTAGCATGGCAAAAGTAGATCCACGCAAAGCAATGCAAAGCGATTTGCACAATGCACTAGCAGATTCTTACTTCCAAGCCAAAGGTGTACAAATGGTATACAAGGAACTAGGATTGTGAGAATTGACGGGCTTACAGAAGAACAATGCAACATGCTAGATATTATGTGGCAGAAAGATAGTGCTAAAGAACTATACGATTGGTTTGAACAGTTACCAGAGCATAAACTAGAAATGGCACTTGTATTGCACGATATACTCATTCAAGAAATACAAGAAGAAGAAGTTAAAAACAGCAAACTAGCTGTAACAATGTTAAACAAAATAGGAGTTAAGGTATGACTGAAGGACCATTTAAGAATGCGTTTGATGCAGACACTGACGGTGTAGTGCGTAGAGAGATTGTAACCTATCGTATGAAGAACGGTATGATGATTAAAGAAAGTGCATGTCGTGATTACTACAAAAGTGGCGATTATCATGATAGTCAAAGCACAATGCCATTAGCAGACAGATAAAGATGATACGTTGGTATGATTATCCCGCAGCATTTTTAGCAGCAGATCTAATGCTAACTGCGGCATTTAGTATTCCCTGGGTCGGCTTTGTTGTAGCATATGGTATGTACGAATATGGTTGGGAAGCATACTGTCAATGGAGGTATAGACAAGAATATGAAAGATAGTCCTATAAACACACTACAGCAACTTATGATTATTACCGCAGAAGAGTGCGGTGAGCTTACACAACGTTGTAGTAAAATAATGCGCAAGTACGAAACTTTCGACTTGATTGAAGAAG
>Ga0209555_10001680_pt1 | contig 16547 bp, 12 predicted proteins | sample SaaInl85LU_5_DNA_FD_184643 | JGI IMG/M metagenome (GOLD analysis project Ga0209555, IMG submission 184643) | Marine microbial communities from expanding oxygen minimum zones in the Saanich Inlet - ESP_85LU_5_DNA (SPAdes) (version 2) | ecosystem: Environmental > Aquatic > Marine > Intertidal... | reverse complement strand
AGGCGCGCCCCAACACTCGACTCAACCAGGCATGGGCATGATCTGGCCCCAGCTTGGCCACGCACAGGTCACGCCAGACCTGCACCGTCACGTCTTCACCGGCGTTAAAGTCTGCCGCTGAAAACTCCAGAGCTTCGCCACTGGCAGCCGTCAACTGCACATTATCCTGTACCATTTTTGCCTTGATCAGCGCCATCGCCGCCAACTGCCGCTGAGTAATAAACTTGCCCTGCTCATCCACCACCATCCAGCGCCGATCCCACTGGGGGCCAAAGCGATCTACGGTGTAAGAGTCTACCGAGACACCGCCCAGTGATTTCACCGGATGAACAAACAGTCTGGACACGTACATAGGTTACTATTCCATTTGAATCATAGGCTTGAGATCAAAGTAGACTAACCTATACTGAATCAATAACCCATCGGGTGTTGAATGATATTTATGGCCATTTCTTATGGGGGGTAATCTAATGCGGATGTTTCTAGGGCTGATCTCTGTTCTTATGCTGAGCGCTTGCGGTGATTCTAAATTTGCGGACATTTCCGGCTCCGAGCTGCAGGATCGCTATTCCCGGTGCGAGAACGCCGACAGCCTTTCTCCCGGCGGTGCCATTACGTGCGATAATATTCGCCGTGAATGCGAACGCCGCGCCGATGAGAAAGGCAGAAGGGTCTGTTATTAGAACACCATACTGGTGCCTTCAGCAGGAATCTCAGCCGTAATACCCAAATTCGTATTCAGCTTCTGTTGCAACACCTGCAGGGCCTCCAGCTCGCCATGAACCAGATAGAAGCGGGTTGATTGCTTGAAATTGGATGCCCATTCCAGCAACTGCGACTGCCCGGCATGGGCCGAGAAGCCGCCCAATGTATGTACTTTTGCCTTCACCGCAAAGTCCGATCCGAACATCTTCACGTGCTTTTCCCCCTCAACGATCTGACGCCCCAAGGTACCCTTCGCCTGAAAGCCGGGAAACACTATATGGCATTCAGGGCGCCAGATATTGTGCTTCAGGTGATGACGAATCCGTCCGCCGTTACACATTCCGCTACCGGCAATAATCACCACTCCACCTTTGATTCTGTTGATGGCCATGGAATCCTCCGTGCTTTCGGTAAGCGTCAGCATGGGCAGGTAGGATTTGGGCTCATCACCTAACCTGGCAGAAACCTTTTTCAGATCGTCCGGATCCAGCAGATCCATGTAATCTGTGTACAGACGGGTCACCTCGATACCCATAGGGCTGTCGAGAAAAATCTTCTGCTGAGGCACCTTGCCCTGTTTGTACAGCACCCCTAAGTGGAACAGCATCTCCTGGGTTCTTCCAACGGCAAACGCCGGAATCAACACATTGCCTTTTTCTTCGCTGGCCTGCTGCAAAGCGGCCCCCAGCTCTTCCAGAGTGTTGTCCATAGTGCGGTGATTACGATCGCCGTAGGTGCCTTCCATCAACACCACATCCGCATCCTGAACAATCTCTGGATCTTTCATCAATACGGCATCGGCATTCCCCAAATCACCCGAGAACACCAGTTTTTTAGTACGGCCACCCTCCTCAATCTGCAGCTCCACAATAGCCGAACCGATGATGTGAGCCGCATCGTGGAAATACAATGCAACATGACCATTAATTGTACGAGTTTCGTGATAAGGAACACCTACGCGGTGCTCCAGAACATGCAGCACATCCTCCATGTCATACCAGGGCTCGATCTCCGGCTTGCCCGCGCGCTTGCGACGCTTGTTCTCCCATTCCACATCCCGTAAATGCAAACTGGCAGAGTCCTCCAGCATAATAGCCAGTAGATTACGGGTGGCATCGGTACAGTAAACCGGCCCTTTATAACCGTCTTTGAACAGACGCGGCAGCAACCCACTGTGATCCAAATGCCCGTGGGATAACACAACCGCATCCAGCTGACGGGGGTTAAATGGAAAAGGCTCACCGTTACGACGCTCAGACTGACGCCCTCCCTGATGCATGCCGCAATCCAGCAAGATTCGCAGCCCTCCGGTTTCAATCAAATGACTGGAGCCGGTTACTTCCTGCGCTGCACCCCAAAAAGTCAGTTTCGCCATAGAATAATTCCTCATTTGTCGGCTCAGCGTAACACAAGCGCCTCTTTTCAATACTGTTTTACATCATGCTTTCAAATGCCTTGCCGCAACCAAAATACTGTATATAATTACAGTATCCGTAACCCGTTTTGAGCCTCTGAATATGTCTGCCGCCAAACCGCAACTGAATCAGATTCTGCAACACCCCGCCATCTGGCGGGCGGCAGATGGCATGCGCGGCAAGCAGTGGCAGCCACTCGAAACCATCGCTACTGGATTCCATACCCTGGATCAGGCTCTGCCGGATGGCGGGCTGCCCTGTGACAGCGTGGCAGAAATACTATGCCCCCACTGGGGTTGTGGCGAAACGGAACTGGTCTCCTCAGCACTGGCCTCACTCAGCCAGCAATCGCGCTGGCTGGTGTGGGTCAACCCACCATGGCTGCCCTATGCTCCGGCCCTCAGGCAGCAAGGTATTCAGCTGGAAAACACCCTGATCGTTCACAACAAACAAGATAAAGACATTCTCTGGGCCATGGAGCAGTGCCTGGCCTCCGGTGCCTGCAGCGTGGTACAGGGCTGGCCTCATAACCCGTCACCGCAACAAATCAGGCGTCTGCAACTGGCCGCCCAGAAAGGTCATAGCCTGTGTTTGCTTATGCGTCCTCAGGCGCACATGCAACAGCCTTCCCCTGCACCCTTGCGGCTGGAACTCGGGGCTTTACAGCACAACATTCAGGTGCGGGTAGTAAAATGCCGTGGCCACTGGGGTTCCCCCTGGCTACGCCTGCCGCGGCATGATCTTGAGCACAGCGCGGCATTCACCCTGCGTACTGCAGCCAACAAAACCATCCCGCAGGATCAGATCCCGCAAACGCCGCCTAGTGGGGCTGGATACTCGCAACATTCCACCCATTCCCCACCCGGAACCTGACATGCTCTGGGCCTGCTTTCACTTCCCTGCACTGGCATTGAACCTGGTGGAACAGGGTGTCCTCACCCCTCAACCACTGGTGGTAGAAACCACTCGCAAACAGCGTCGACTGGTGCGGTATGCCAATGCACTGGCCCATCAGCACGGCATTGTGCCTGGCATGACCATTCCCACTGCGCAAGGCCTGGCCCAGAATCTCAACTGCTATGCCTATGATGCACACAAAGAGCAACAAGCACTGCAACAACTGGGTAACTGGGCCTATGAGTTCACCCCGCACATACGCACCCACGGCCCTAACAACCTGCTGCTAGAGGTCAGCCACAGCCTGAAACTGTTTCACGGGCAAAAGGAACTGGCACAGCGACTGACACAACAACTGCCCCCAGGTTTCAAGCCGTTCAGCCTGGCCTTTGCCGATACTGACATGGCCGCCCTGCTGTTTGCCCAGGCCCATGAAAGCAGCAACCGCGCACTTTTTTTTTCGCTGCCGGATCTGCATGACTACGACGTGCAATGGCTGGATGTTGCCGATGCGCAAAAAAACCTGCTGTACAGCATGGGCCTGAAAACCGTAGGCCAACTGCTGAGCTTACCCAAAGATTCACTGAGCAAACGTTTTGGCATGGAATTCAGCCAATATCTGTTATGCCTTACCGGGGAACAGACTGCTCCCCTGCCGAACTGGTCTCTGCCCCAAACCTTTCAGGCCGAGCTGGATTTTGTGCTGGAGCTGGATAATGCCCAAAGCCTGCTGTTCCCCATACGACATTTATTAAGCCAACTGGAACATTACCTCTACGCCCGCCAGTCTGCCGTCAGCACGTTTCTGTTTTCACTGCTACTGCGTAACCGCGCCATTCAGCAATGGCCTATTGAACTGGCCATTCCTATGCACCGATTGGCCGATATCATGCCGCTGATTCAGTTAAAATTGGAAAAATTGAAGCTGGAAGCCCCGGTGTTAAGCCTGCAACTGAGTGCACACACATTCGGCCCCATCAGCGTGCGTCAACAGGACATGTTCCAGCGCCATCAGCCCGATCACATCACTCGCTATCAACTGGTGGATCGTCTCAAGGCACGACTGGGGGAGCAACAAATACACAGCCTGAGTATGGTGGCAGATCACCGCCCCGAATACAGCTGGTGCTCCGCCACACCGGGGCAAGGTGAAGCCCTGCAGCATCCGTCAGAACAGCGCCCGTTCTGGTTGCTGTATCAACCGCAGAAACTGCGCAGCAAAAAAGGCCTGCCGGTCTACCATGAACCACTCCACTTATTGAAAGGGCCCGAGCGCATTGAAACCGGCTGGTGGGATAACCAGCCAATAAACCGTGACTACTACATCGCCCAACAAGGCCACGGCCAACATCTGTGGATATACAGGGATAGAGACAACAGCATCTGGTTTCTACACGGAATATTCAGCCAATAAAGCAACGGCTATTTCATTTTGCAACATCTCATCGCTTGGTGTTTCGTGGCCTCTGCAGTAATCTGTTGCAACACTTAAAGACCTATAAAAAAATGAACAATAACAAAGCAGCTCCGGCCCTACCCACACCTGGGATATGGTCAGTAAAGCGTAATCTCAGCGCACTGACTGAAGACAGCTCTGGCACCTTTTATCTAATCAATGGCCTGCGTTTCTTTGGCATGATCTGGATACTTATTGCCCATACAGTGTTCGTGTACAGCCTCTATAACGGCAAAGAAATCTTCTTTCAATCCCTGGAAAGCGCTCCATTTTATCTATGGTGGATATGGAACGCAGATAAAGCGGTGGATCTGTTCTTTGTTGTGAGCGGGTTTCTCATCAGCATTATGCTGCTCAAAGAGCAAAACAAAACCGGCGCTATACAGTTGAAACGCTTTTACTTTCGTCGCTATCTACGATTAACCCCCCTCTACGCCGTCATCGCCATTATTTTCTGGGCCAGCGGAGCCCGTAATCATGAATGGATCTGGGCCAACCTGCTCTACGTAAACAACTTCCTGCACCCGGACAACATGGCCCTGCAATGGACTTGGACCCTGGCGGTAGAAGAGCAGTTCTATCTGCTGCTGCCCCTGATTCTGATTTTCATCGCCAAATCACCGCAGCGTTCCTTTATGCAGACCATGCTGGGCCTGTTGGTACTCTCCTTATTGATCCGATTTGGTGTGCTCTACTACTATGATGAGCTGTGGAATAGCAACTATCGCGACATGCTGTCAGACAAAGTCATATCCATGACGTTCTACGGCAAGCTTTACGATAACCTGGTCACCCGCTTCGGGCCACTGATCGTCGGTGTTATTGCCGGTTATGGATACTGTTTTCATCAACATGCCATCCAGAACTGGGCACGTGCCAGCACGCATCGGCCCCTGTTTCTAAACATGCTCAGCATGGCCATCATTGTGTTTTTTATGTACTTTCCGATTATGGATGCCCGTTATAGTGAATCCAGCACTGGGTTGCGCCTGTACATCGTCTTCCATCGCACCCTATTCAGCATCGCCTTTGCGTGGTTTATGATGTCGGTGTTTCTGCAACTAAGCCACGTGCGTTTTTTCTCCTGGTTTTACTCCCTGAAGATCTGGAACCCCTTGGGTCAACTCACTTACTCCATGTATTTGATTCACCTGATGGTGATTCTGGTGGTGGTGCATCCGCTCAACAAATATATACAGGCACTGGATCTATCCCCCGCTCTGGCCATGCTCAGCACCATAGGTCTGGGAGCAATTCTATCCCTGCTGCTTTCCATTATTATTGGCATTCTGTGCTGGCTATTGATCGAAAAGCCGTTCCTGAACATGCGTGAACTGTTTGAAATGAACCGGGGTGCACCAAAGCCTGCACCAATGGAATCTCAGGGATAACCTGACAGCATCAAAATTCATCTAGACCCACTCTCAACATGGCTCTATACTGTATGTATTTACAGTATAGAGCCATGTTGTATTCCGAACTTCACTGCTTCACCAATTTCAGCTTTCTTAAAGGCGCATCCCATCCAGAAGAACTGGTGCAGCAAGCCACTGCACTGGGTTACAGCGCCCTGGCCATCACCGATGAATGCTCGGTGGCCGGTGTAGTAAGGGCCCATGTAGCGGCCCGCGAGCAAAAAAGCACTCAACACAAACTGAAGCTCATTATAGGAACAGATGTCACCACAGTAGAACATTTGCATCTGGTGATGCTGGCCCCCACCCGTCGTGCTTATGGGCAACTGTGTACACTGATTACCCGCGCCCGTAGCCGTTGTAAAAAAGGCCATTACCAATTGCGGGTAAAGGATCTGGAGCCTGCCACCAGCGAGTGCCTGTTCATATGGCTACCATCCTCACAACAATGCCAACAACCCGATGACGCCTGCCAGAGGCTACTGGCCTGCACAGGCAACAGGCTATGGATCGGGCTGGAAAACAACCTGAGGCAACAGGATCACAGCCTCTGCCAAAAGCGACAACTGCTGGCACAACAACTGGAACGCCCGGTGGTGGCCTGCGGCAATGTGCATTGCCATGTACCTGAGCGCCAACCACTGCAAGACATCGTCACCGCCATTCGCCTTAACACCCACGTCCACAGCGCTGGCTTTCAATTACACGCCAACCGGGAAACCAGCCTGCGACCTTTATCGTCTATTCAACCATTGTTTCCGCAAGAGGCCATCCAGCAAACCCAAATCATCCACCAACAGTGCGTTTTCTCATTAGATGAATTGCGCTATGAATACCCCCACGAAGTGGTACCTCCCGGCCACAGTGCGCAATCCTGGTTACAGCAACTGGTAAAAACCGGTATCCGGGCGCGCTGGCCGCAAGGTATTAGCGACAAACTCAGCGCCCAGATCAAAAAAGAGCTAGATCTGATTCACGAGCTGAATTACGAGTACTACTTTCTGACCGTCTACGACATTGTACAGTTCGCTCGCAGCCAGCAGATCCTGTGCCAGGGCCGAGGCTCCGCCGCCAACTCCGCCGTATGTTATTGCCTGTTCATCACAGAAGTCGATCCAGCCAAAAGCAACCTGCTGTTTGAGCGCTTTATCTCTCGGGAGCGTAACGAGCCGCCAGACATCGATGTGGATTTCGAGCACGAACGACGAGAGGAAGTAATCCAGTTCATCTACCGTAAATACGGCCGCCAAAGAGCAGCCCTTACTGCCACGGTCATCCGTTATCGCATCAAAAGTGCCATCCGCGATGTCGGCAAAGCAATGGGGTTCGATCAAACGCTGCTGGATCAACTGGCCAAATCCATTGGCTGGTGGGATAAACAGGATCAACTGCCTCAGCGTTTGCAAGAGCTTGGCATTAACATCAATAACCTCCGTATTCGACAGTTCAAGCAACTGGTGGACACCCTGCTGGGGTTTCCGCGCCACCTGTCACAGCACGTTGGAGGCTTCATCATCTCTGCCGGGCCATTGGATCAGCTAGTGCCCATTGAAAACGCAACCATGGCCGATCGCACCGTGGTGCAATGGGATAAGGACGATATCGAAGCACTGGGGCTGATGAAGGTAGATGTCCTGGCACTGGGCATGCTTAGCGCCATCCGCAAATGCTTTGATATGCTATACAACCTGCGTGGACAGCGCTGGTCCCTGTCCAGCCTCCCCAGCGAAGATCCCCAAACCTATAATATGTTGCAACAGGGTGACAGCATTGGCGTATTTCAAGTTGAATCACGCGCCCAGATGGCCATGCTGCCCCGCCTTAAACCTGCCTGCTTTTACGACTTGGTTATCGAGGTGGCCATTGTACGCCCCGGCCCGATCCAAGGTGACATGGTGCACCCCTATCTGCGCAGGCGACAAAAACTGGAGCCTGTAAGCTATGTCAGCAAAGAGGTGGAACAGGTACTAAAACGCACTCTGGGAGTGCCTATTTTTCAGGAACAAGTGATAGAACTGGCCATGGTAGCAGCCGGTTTCAGTGCCGGGGAGGCAGACCAGTTACGACGGGCCATGGCCGCCTGGAAACGCAAAGGGCAATTGCAACAGCACGAAGAGAAACTGGCAAAAGGGCTTCTATCTCGAGGCTATTCCACTGAATTTGCGCAACGCATCATCTCCCAAATCCGCGGCTTTGGGGAATACGGCTTTCCCGAATCTCACGCTGCCAGCTTTGCCTTGTTGGTGTACGCTTCTGCCTGGCTGAAATGTCACGAACCCGCCGCCTTCTGTTGTGCCCTGCTCAACAGCCAGCCCATGGGATTCTATTCCCCCTCACAACTGATCCAGGATGTAAAACGCCACGGGGTTACAGTGCATCCTGTAGACGTACTGCACAGCACATGGGATCACACCTTGGAGAAAGAAGCGATCCGGCTGGGGTTCCGGCTGGTAAAAAACCTATCCCGCAGTGCAGCAGACACACTCATCAACCAAAGACAACACGCACCTTTCCGCTCTATGGCAGATCTGCAGCAACGCAGCAAACTCAACAAACGGGACATAGACGCCCTGGCTCACGCCAACGCCTTCGGCTCCCTAAACACACATCGCTTTCAGGCTCGGTGGGAAGTTCAGGGCCTGCAACAGGAATCAGCGTTGCTACAACAACAGCACCAGCAGGAAACCCCCATAGAACTACCCGCTCCTACCGAAGCCGAGAACCTCAATGAAGATTATCATAGCCTGGGGCTGACCCTGGGCCGCCACCCCATGGCACTACTGCGGGATCACCCGGCACTTAAAGGCTACAAGCGACACAACGACCTTTACGCTCTGAGCCATAAACGTTTCGTGCGCATTGCCGGACTGGTCACCGGGCGTCAAAGGCCCGGCACGGCTACCGGCGTAGTATTTATTACCCTGGAAGACGAAACCGGCAACAGCAACATTGTGGTTTGGCGGGATCTGGTAGACCGCAATCGAGCTGCCGTCGTGCATTCCCGCATGCTGAAAATCAAAGGCGTATTGGAACGCGAAGGCGATGTAATTCACGTGATCGCAGGCAGCATCGAGGACTGCAGCCATTTGCTGGGAGAGCTGGAGACCCAATCAAGGGATTTTCATTAATAAGCAACACAATGACAAAAGCCTCCCATAAGAGAGGCTTTTGTATGTAGCAGATACGCTTTTAAAGCGCGGCAGGTTTAGAACTTATAACCCACACCTACCATATAAACCAAAGGATCGATATCCACATCGGTAGTGATCTTGTTGCCTGAATCCAACTTAATGGTGGCACTGGTATCAATATCGATGGTCCAGATAGCCGCGTTCAATACCAGGTTGTCAGACAGCTGATAATCGCAGCCCAACTCGAAAGCCAACCCAAAAGAATCTTCCAGGCTAACATCGCCATCACCGAAAACAGCCTTGAAATCAGACGTCAGCTTTTCATCAAAGAAAGTAGTGTAGTTCAAACCTACGCCCAAATAAGGCTGAAACACAGAATCACTGGCCATAGGGAAATACTGAATGCTGACCGTAGGGGGTAGATGCTTAAGATCGATGGCATCAAGATCATCACCCAGCCCCTTGGCCGTTACAGTATGAGAAAAAGGCGTCGCCGCCAGGACTTCAACACCAATATCGTCACTCAGCATATAGGTAAACGTCAGGCCCAACTGAGTATTATCATCAACATCAACAGAAGTATCGGATACTACATTGCCATTCAGAACCAGAGGTGTACTGCTGGCATCCGGATCGACCATTGCCAAACCGGCACGAGCAACCATGTCACCTTGTTGATACGCCAGCGCAGAGCCAGACGCCATTGCAACGCTCAATGCCAAAACAGATACTGAAGCTTTTAGTTTCACAGCCATGTTATTCCTCTATTTTTTAAGTTAAAACAAGAATCTATAAATCTGGAATGGCTGTAGTCTAAGGTTTAGAAAAGATGCAATAATGACCTAAATCAAAAAGCATTAAAGACCATATGGATAAGGAATGTACAAAATGACTCAGATCAAGATTTCGAAAATCAGTGCAATGTTTGTATTGACCACGAGTGTATTAATAGGGGGATGCGGCTCAAACCCAGTCGCAAGAGGTGTTATTGGTGGCAATCTGACTGACTGCCCGAGCAGCCCTAACTGCGTTTCCTCACAAGCCAAAGATGAAGATCACCTATTCCAGGCCATCCCCTACACTGGATCAGCAGCACAGGCAAAAGATAAACTGTTAGAGATTCTCGATGGTTACCCACGCTGCACCATCACCAAAAACGAAGACAACTACATCCGTGCAGAATTCACCACCGCCATCATGCGTTTTACCGATGATGCTGAATTTCTAATTCAGGAAGACAGCATACAAGTACGGTCAGCATCCAGAGTCGGCTACAGCGATCTTGGCAAAAACCGTAGCCGAATGAATGAGATCAAAGACGCACTTGAACCTTGCTGTGAATAAGCCTGATTGGTGTTCACTCAGGTGTTCGGGTCCAAATAATCCTTGATTCGGTTCTGAACGGTAATGGCCAGTTTGTCGGGTTCGAATTTCGATAAAAAACCATCGCACCCGACTTTCTCCACCATCGCCTCATTAAAGCTGCCACTAAGGGAAGTATGCAGCACAACAAACAGACCCTTTAAGCGGGGGTCATCACGAATCTCACGAGTCAAGCGATAGCCGTCCATTTCCGGCATTTCCGCATCGGTGATCACCATCACCAGTTTTTTCGGCACATCAATCCCTTTATCGGCCCAGCCCTTCAGCATTTTTAACGCCATAGCACCATCACTGGCGGAAACCAGCTTAACCCCCAACTGCTGCACTGTTTCACGCACCTGGGCAAGGCCCACCGTTGAGTCATCCACCGCCAGAATCTCAAGCCCTTGCGCGCGACTCACCAACTCCTGATCCAACACATCGGGGTTTACCGTGGTGTTGTACGGCGATACCTCCTGCAATACTTTCTCAACATCAATCACCTCCACCAACTGATCATCCAGCTTGGTAATGGCCGTAAGATAATGGGAGCGCCCCGCACCTTTGGGAGGCGGCATGATTTCCTCCCAGTTCATGTTTACGATCCGATCCACAGACTTCACCATAAACGCCTGTATCGTTCGATTGTATTCAGAAATGATGATATTGCAGTTGGTACGATCCTGCAGCGGCCCAAGCCCGATGGCAGCCCCCAGATCAATCACTGGAATGGTGCGCCCCCGAGCGTGGGTAACGCCTATAATATGAGGATGGCTTTGAGGCATACTGGTGAGCTTGGGCATAGTCTGCACTTCTTGAATTTTGAATACATTCAACGCAAACAGGCTCCCCCGCTGCAATCGAAACAAAAGCAGCTCAAGACGATTCTCGCCCACCAACTTTGTACGCTGATCTACCGAGTCAAGTACGCTTGCCATGGCCCTTCCATAATCAATAAAAATAACGGCTTACCTACAGTGTAGACCAGCCCCCACCGCCTCTCTTATTACCTTTTATTATAAAGAGTCAAAGCTACCCTCCGCCCCTCAGGGTTCAACTACACTCAACATATCCAACCTAGAAACCTGATATGAAACTTTGCACAGAGACTCGAATGGACTCCACAAACATTCTGCTAGCCAGACAGCCAATCTATGATCGTGATCTCAACCTCCATGCCTATGAACTCCTGTTTCGACCACCGCATCCGTCGGACTGGATATGGGATGGCGACATCGCCACCTCGCAATTGGTTATAAACGCCTTCACAGAAATAGGCATCGATAAGGTCTGCGACAACAAAACCGCTTTTATTAACTTCACTCGAAAATGGCTTATTTCACCACCGCCATTTGATGCACAACACGTAACTGTTGAAATTCTTGAAGATGTAGAACCGGATGAAGAAGTAATTGCCGGTGTAACCGCCATGGCCAAGGCTGGATTCACCATCGCGTTGGATGATTTCGAGTTTGATGAAAAGTGGCATCCGCTCTTAAAAATGGCTGACATTGTTAAAGTTGATGTGCTGGCACAGAATGGTGAATCACTGGAACAACTGGTCACCAAACTCGCACCCTACAACATCAGGTTGCTGGCAGAAAAAGTCGAAGACTATGAAATGCTGGAACGTTGCAAGGCATTAGGATTCGAACTTTTTCAAGGATTCTTTCTGGCGCGGCCACAGAATGTGCACGGCGACAGCATGCCTACCAACAAAATAGTGGTGATGCGACTATTAGCAGAATTGCAGAATCCGGAAGCATCCGTAATCAAGCTCGAAAACATTATTGCCAACGACATCGCCCTCAGCACCAAGATCCTGCGTATCTGTAATACTGCCCAATACGCAACTCAAAGCAAGATCGACAGCATCCGCAGAGCGGTAGTGTTACTGGGTATGAATACCTTGCGTCAATGGTCCAGCCTGATTGCACTATCACGCATGTCCGATAAACCCAGCGAACTGATATGCCTTACGCTCAGCCGCGCAAAAATGATGGAACTGCTGGCCAAAACGGCGGGCAAAGACAACCCGGACGCCTATTTTACTGTGGGAATGTTCTCATTTATCGACGCATTCTTCGATCAACCCATAGAAACCTTGCTGCAATCCCTGCCTTTTGACAACGCAATTAACGATGCCTTGTTACATTATGAAGGGGATACCGGTAAACTACTGCGCTACGTCATTGCCCACGAACGGGGCCAATGGGAAGAAATCGATTGGGCTTATCTCGAAGGCAATGGCATGAACGAAGCCTTGTTCGAGCAAGCCTATATGGAAGCCCTGATCTGGTCCACAGACATCATGAAATCCCTGCTGGAATAACTGGAGCCACTCGCTTTTCCAATGAGCATTAAACTGGTTGATATTGGCGTCAACCTCACTGACCACGCCTTTTCCGCCGACCGCGACAGCGTCATTGCCCAGGCCTCCGAAGCTGGCGTGACCGCTTTGATCGTAACCGGCACAAACCTAAGTGAATCACACCAAGCGGTGAAACTGTGTCAGCAATACAACCCTGGGTTATGGTGTACCGCAGGCATTCATCCACACCACGCCAAGGAGTGGAGCGAACATCACCTCGCGGAGTTAAAGAACCTGTCTCGCGAACAATGTGTAGTTGCCATAGGTGAAACCGGGCTGGACTTTAATCGCAATTTTTCGCCACCAGAGCAGCAGCTGTTTGCATTCGAACAACAACTGAAACTAGCCGCAGAAGTGGCATTGCCGGTGTTTCTTCACGAAAGAGACGCCCACACCGAACAATTAAAGCTGCTTAAACAGTATCGCCCCCATATTCAAGGTGGTGTCATACATTGTTTTACCGGCAATCGCGAAGAACTGGAAAATTACCTTGAGCTGGATCTTTATGTAGGCATTACGGGTTGGATATGCGATGAACGACGTGGGCTACACCTCCAGGAATTGGTGAAACTGATCCCGGAAAACCGCCTGGTGCTGGAAACCGATTCACCCTACCTGTTACCTCGAACATTGCGACCAAAGCCGAAATCAAGGCGCAACGAACCTCGCCATCTGACTCATATCAATCAACAAATCGCACAAATGCTTGAGTTGAGCGAATCCGAACTGGCAGAACGCACAACGAACAATGCCAATAGATTGTTCAAACTGAGCTGATCCACCGAACAACTTCAGTTTCTGTCATGCATGTGTCTATTCGGGAAGAAAATCCATCAAAGCCTGCTGATCAAATGGCCAAGCCAATTCAGAGTCATCCTTTACCCGTTTCATCAGTGGTATACGAGTTCCATAGCGGTCAATCAACTCATTATGATCAGCAATATCGACCTCCTCCACCAGAAAGTAATCAGGGCTCAGAGTAGATTGATATACTTGACGGGCCACATCACACAAATGACAACCCGCCGTTGTATAAAAGATCAAAGATTCTTTCATGCTAATAATGCTTCACTTTTCAGCCGAACTTTCCAACACCACATTAGAGCGCCAGTAACCATCTTGCGTAAACGCTGCCCATGCCCATTTTAACCAACGCAACATAGACACCACCAACCACAACGACCAAACCAGCATAAACGCCCGATACACCCACAACGGTAACGATATAAACCAGGCACTTTGTAACACAGATTCGCCTCGATCTACGAACCAGTTCAGTTCATATTGGCTGGAACCATTGCCTATCACGCCCATATCGGGGCTACCGATTAAACCTTTGGGAATGGCAGCCAGTAATAATGCAAAGGTAGCCAGGCTAAACAAAACAATGGCCACCTGCAGTAAATTGAACTGCGTACGATTCAGTTTTTTAACCCAGGAAGCCTGCCGTTGCTGCAATAACAAAAACCACAACACCACAATCACGACGGTTTCTACCCAGCCTGCACACAACCCCACCATTAGCAGAATCCAGTGCGTACTCTTCAAAGGCAATGCCTCCACGCGCCCCAATGCAAACCCCACCACAACCAGCACGATCAACACACCCCAAAACAAAATCGCAGGCCCCATATTCGGGCCGCCAACAAACAACACCCAACGATTAAGGGGCACTTTTACCTGTAAAAGGTGATTAACGTAGGCACCTTCAATGCTAACCACAGGTGACTGACTTTTAAAACCGGATGGACTGGGTTGACGCCAGCTCACCTCGATCCAGTGTTCACCTGGATTAACTGGAATAATCAGCTTGGGGTTCAACTCATCCACCGCTCGCAACTCGTTATCCACCAAAACAGACTTCACCCTTGCTTCTGCCGGCAGCTCAATGCGCTGCTCTGCCCCCTTACTGGAAAGCACATGCAACCGCAAATTACCACGAGACTCCCGCAAACCCGGTTCCCATTCCTGCATAACCTGATCTATGGTTTTGGTCGCTCCCGCCAAGGCCTCCGGACGGGAAACAGCAAGGCTCAGAGATTCGCCAGGGTAAGGCTGCCAACGGGGTCGCCAACCGCCATCAGGGGTAGCATCTTTCACTGGAGCCAACCCCTCCGCCTGTAAACGCCAAAGAGGTGACACCTCAACCTGCCACAGCTCCGCCCAACTGGCTGTACTGGCGGCCTGTAAGGTCAGCAGTGAAGTTTTCTCCAATGCCGAAAACCAGGTCAACTGCTTCTGGCCCGGTTTTAGCACAACCTTGGCCATTCCCTCTGCCACTTCCAGATCCTGGCTGGTAACGGACTCACCCTCAATCAATGGTATATCCAGGCTAATGCCACCATCCTCCGGGGCAATTCGTTTAACTCGAGTTTCCATATACCAATTGCGCCCCAAGCGCAGAGTGCGCTCGACGCTGACAAATGCCGCTATGGGGTCTGGGTTTAACTGCACTTCTTCCAGCGCTATTTGCTGTCGTGAAGTATTCACCGGCTGAAAGTGCAATGTATTCGAAAGCAGGCGGCCACTATCCAACCCCCGCACGGTAAAATCATTACTGACTACCTGCAAGTTATGGGGCTGCACCCCAAAGGTAAGCTGAAAAGGCATGATCGAATCCAACGTACCGGATACCGTAAGCTGATGTGCACCACGGGGAACAAATAATTCAAGCTGTGAAGAGTTCGCAGCGGATTTACGTGCATAATGGGGCTCCCCATCCAGCAAGGCACTATCGACTCGCCATTGTTTCTGACTATCGGGAAGCGGCCAGTAAACATCCCGCTGCGCATGCAACGACAAATAGACAGTGACCCGGTTCGACAGAATATCAATACGAGACTTCACAATGGACAAGCAGGATGGCGTGCAATTCTGTTCCTGAAGTTGCCTGCTCGCCAATTCATCCAATAACGCATTGTCGGGAAAATCGGCCTTGGCATCACGCGCAACGGGCATCACCACCATCAAAGCAAACAGCATAATGCCCAGCTTACCAAAGGTGGCACTTGATGGAGGCCAGCGCCAACGGCCTTTAACCTGTGAAAAGCCAAGCAACGCTGCCAACAACAACACCGCCAGCACAACTCTGGCCCAACTCAAGATCCTGTTTTCGTAAGGTTCAAGCAACCAGAGGGTGACAGTCTCATCCGAGGTTACCGGGCCAGACCATTGTAAAAATGTACGCTGCCACGCCCAGCTGGGTAACCCAGGCCCGGTCTGAGCGGCAAGCCCCGGATCATGCTGATCCAACCGCTCAGAAGCACCATAGGATGAGTACATGCTGCGCGGGCTGGCTTTTGCAGCAGCTGGCATGCTCGCTAGATTGACATCCGTTTCTGCCCTGTCACGCAACGATTCCGACATCCCTGAAACAGGCTGGGCGCCCATTTGAACCCAAGGTTGCTGTAACTGGGGATACATACCAAGTCGGGCTTGTTCAACCATAAAGCCCAGCATCCACAACACCAACGCCAGCGCTGCAGCCCCCCCATACACCTTAAGTACACGCTGCAATCTGTTCGCAGGCAACAACAGCAGCAATGTCATAACAACAATCACATTCAGTAATAAATACAGGAACACTGTGGCCTCGGGGTAGATCAGCACCAACGCCACACCGGTGATAACAGCAGCCCAGATACCCCTGAGCCGCAGAATAGCTGCAACAGTAATCAGCACAATGAATACATCCCACACGCTCCAGCTATCCAACCAAGTGTTACTAGAACGCTCCATGCCGGATGCCATCAACACCCGCCACCCCGGCGGCAAATGCAAGGTAGCGCGTAAACT
>Ga0209555_10001679_pt1 | contig 16547 bp, 15 predicted proteins | sample SaaInl85LU_5_DNA_FD_184643 | JGI IMG/M metagenome (GOLD analysis project Ga0209555, IMG submission 184643) | Marine microbial communities from expanding oxygen minimum zones in the Saanich Inlet - ESP_85LU_5_DNA (SPAdes) (version 2) | ecosystem: Environmental > Aquatic > Marine > Intertidal... | reverse complement strand
TCTCAAGCGTGTAAACATCCCGCAACTCGCCAAGTTGGCCCGCGAGGGTTACGCGCTGATGTCGGGTGTACCGAGCTGTACGCTGATGTTCAAGCAGGAGCTACCACTGATGTTCCCAGACGATGAGGAAGTTCAGTTGGTGAAAGAAGCGTTCTGGGATCCGTTCGAGTACCTGATTGCACGTCAGAAAGATGGTCTACTCAAAGCTGAATTTAGCCAGGGGCTAGGCAAGGTGGCTTACCACGTTCCTTGCCACAGCCGTGTACAAAACGTCGGTAAGAAGACCGAGGAGATGCTCAAGCAGATTCCTGACACCGAGATCAAAACGATCGAACGCTGTAGTGGCCACGCCGGCACCTACGGTGTGAAGAAAGAGTATCACGAGCACGCGATGAAGATAGGTAAGCCTGTCTTCAGAACCATGGCTCAGGCTGAGCCGGACTACATCTCTAGTGACTGTCCGCTTGGCGCTGCACACCTGGCTCAGGGTATTGAAAAGAACCACAACAAAACGCCAGAAAAAGCGCACCCACTGAGTTTGTTGCGCAAAGCTTACGGCATTTAGAGGAGGCATAAATGGGTAAACTTGCACCTAGCTCACTGATGTCACTCGAGACCTACCACAAAGAGCGTCCGGAGTTTCGCAAGCGTGCGCTCGAGCACCGCAAGCGCCGCACTGTGTTTGTAGGCCCTCATGTGACACTGCAGTTTGAGGATGAGCTAACGATTCGTTACCAGATTCAGGAGATGCTGCGCATCGAGAAGACCTTCGACACTGAGGGTATTCAGGATGAATTGGACGCATACAATCCGCTCATTCCTGATGGCGCAAACTTCAAGGCGACACAGCTAATTGAGTTCACCGATCCCGACGAGCGCAAAGTGATGCTCGAGAAGCTGGTAGGCCTGGAGCATAAAACCTACGTACAGGTTTTTGGCCATGAGCGTGTCTACGCTATAGCTGACGAAGATATGGAGCGCAGCACGGCAGATAAGACGAGTGCTGTACACTTCATGCGCTTCGAACTAACTCCTGAGATGGTTGCAACACTCAAAAGTGGCGCGGCACTCGGAATGGGTGTTGACCACCCTGAGTACAAGCACCACCTCGAAGAGGTTGCGCCAGAAACTCAGACGGTCCTGGTAGCTGACCTGAAGTAGGTGAATTGCCTCGATCGCTCCTTAAGTGATCAGGCATAAACATAAAAACGCCCAATACTCGTCAGAGATCGGGCGTTTTTTGTGGCCGAAGGTAGGAACGCAGTTTCACTGCGCGACAAGGTCGCTTGCTGCGCTTGCTCCAACGGAGTATTCGTTCAGGCGCTCTTTCACCTGACGCACCACATCCTTAGGGGTGATACCGAAACGTTCGTACAGCTCCTCTGCCAGCCCTGACAAACCAAAGCCAGTCATCCCCACAAAGATACCGTCGATACCGATGTACTGATCCCAGCCAAAGCGCATCGCTGCCTCTATACCCACGCGCAGCGTCCCCTCACCGAGAACCTGCTGACGGTAGGCTAGTGGCTGCTGATCAAACAGCTCCCAACACGGCATTGAAACTACAGCCGTATTTATACCCTCAGACTCGAGGTATTTGCGTGCCTCAAGCGCAATACTCACCTCTGAGCCAGTTGCAAGTAGCGTAACTTGGCACGTACCTGAGGCTTCCTGCAGGACATAAGCGCCTTTGGAGGCCTGAATCTCAGTGCTTGCCTCCTGACGCACCAACGGCAGCTCCTGGCGCGCAAACACCATAGAGGATGGGCTCTGCTTAAGCTCCATCGCCGCCTCCCAACACTCTGCAGCTTCAACTGCATCTGCAGGACGGAAAACGTACATGTTAGGCATGGCGCGCAACGAGGCGATGATTTCAACCGGCTGATGCGTCGGGCCGTTACGCCCCACACCGATAGAGTCGTGGCTAAAGACGAATTTGGTCGGCAAGCCCATTAGCGCAGCCATACGCATCGCCGGACGCTCATAGTCAGAGAATGCTAGATAAGTCACAGCTAGCGGCAGTACACCGCCATGCGCCGCCATGCCGTTTGCCATAGCACCCATCAGATGTTCACGTACGCCACAGTGAATGTAGGAGCCCGAGTTATCGGCCGCAGTAAAGGCCTTGAGTGAACGCTTGTGCGAAGTCGGTGCCTCAAGGTCAGCACAGCCGACCAGACGTTCCGGCATTAGGTCTGCAAACAGGTCGTTGATCTCAGCGGATGAGAATATACCGGCTTTAGCGGTGCCCTCATTGATAATCTGCTGCTTGTATTCGGCCAACACCGACTGCCAGTTATCGGGTAATTTGCCGGCCTGAATGCGGTCCCACTCAGCACGTAGCTCTGGACTCAGAGCAGCTAGGCGCTCCTGCCACGCCTGATATTCAGCACTGCTTCGCTTACCAGCAGCACGCCACTGCGCCAACGTCTCACCCGGAGTTTCAAAGGCGGCATGGGGCCACTCGAGTGCTTCGCGAGCTGCCCGAGCGTCCTCATCAAACAGGCGCTCACTGTGCCCGCCACGCTGCCCCTGAACACGGGGAATACCGCGACCAATCACGGTACGACAGGCGATCAGAGATGGACGCTCATCCTGCTTGGCTTCAGCAATAGCCGCTGAAACTGCAGCGACGTCGTGCCCATCAACTTCAATAACATGCCAGTTAGCTACACGAAAACGCTCAGCGACATCCTCACTGATCGACAACTCAGTACTGCCATCGTCGGTAATCAGGTTGTCGTCCCAAAAAAGGACCAAACGTCCAAGGCTCAGATGCCCTGCCAAAGAGATCATCTCTTGGCCTATACCCTCTTGCAGACAGCCGTCGCCGACAAAGGCGTAGGTGTGATGATTAACAAGATCAGCACCAAAGCGCGCACGCTGATACGCTTCGGCTACCGCCATACCCATCGCATTAGCAATGCCCTGCCCCAATGGCCCCGTGGTAATTTCGATACCTGCTTCCGGTTCATACTCAGGATGGCCAGCACAGACCGAATCGAGCACACGGAAACGCTTAATCTCATCCAGACTGACCTTCTCGTAACCGGTCAGGTAGAGCAGCGAGTAGATCAGCATTGAGCCGTGGCCATTGGAGAGCACGAAGCGGTCACGATCCGGCCATAAAGGGTCCTTCGGGTTGAAGCGCATGTGCTCGCCAAAAAGTGCAGTAGAGATCTCTGCCATACCCAGCGGCACCCCCTGATGTCCCTCCTGCGCACGCACAATTGCGTCGATCGACAAGAAGCGAATCGCGTTCGCCATCGGGCTCTCAACTTTGGGCGGTTGTTCAGACATGCCAAGACCTCACAAAAAGTTTAAAAGCTGACTCTAGATTGGTGCGCCAACAGACGCGAAAAGAGGGGACCGGCCCTCTTTTTAGGGAGGAATCCGGCCCAAATCCAGAGTTTCCACAAACATAAATATGGAAAAGGCTATTAGTGGATCAGTGAACCACCGTTTACATCCACCTCAGAGCCGGTCACGTACGACGACAGCTCAGATGCTAGGAACAGACAGCAACCTGCGACTTCATCAGCACGCCCTGGGCGGCCCAGCGGAATACCCGCTTTGATACCTTCGAGCATCTCTGGCGTCAGCTTGCCAGCAGTAATATCGGTCGCAATGAAACCCGGACATACCGCGTTTACACGCACACCATCTGGCGCCAGCTCACGTGCAGAGGCTTTGGTCAGACCCAGAATACCTGCTTTAGCCGCTGAGTAGTGTGGACCACCGAAGATGCCACCTCCTCGCTGAGCAGAGACAGATGAGATGTTAACTATTGATCCAGACTGACGACCACGCATATGCGGAATTAGCGCCTGAGTCATATAGAGCGTACCGCGCAGGTTTACATCCAAAACCGCATCGTAGTTCTCAGGCATGATATCCATCATTTTGAGAGGCTGAGTGATACCGGCGTTGTTAACCAGAATATCGATCTGGCCCCACTGGGCAATCAGAGCGTCAGCCGCTTTTTGACAGCCCGCTTTGTCAGTAACGTTGCACGCCAGACCGACGTGCTGCGCACCCAAGTCCGCTGCAGCTGTTTGTGCCGCCTCTAGGCTGAGGTCGAGGATCGCCACGGTCGCACCGTGCTGCGCAAACAGGCGAGCAGTTGCTTTACCCAGACCATTTACTGATGCTGCACCTGTAATAACTGCAAACTTACCTTCAAGAATTCCAGACATTTTCCATTTCTCTTCTTCACTAGGAACGACCGATCAGGCCATCCACCCTTTAACTTTTGTAATGACCGCTTCAGTGGAGATGCCGTACTGATGGTGCAGCACCGGTAATGCGCCTGCATCAAGGAACTCATCCGGCAGGCCAATCATACGGAAGGCAGGTGTTACCCCGTTGACCATCAACTGAGTCGCAATCGCCTCACCCAGACCACCAATGATTGAGTGGTTCTCAGCAGTGACAACCAGACGCCCCTCTTTGCGGCACTGCGCCAGAATCGTCTCGACATCCAGTGGCTTAATCGTCGGGCAGTGCAGTACCGCACAGTCGATTCCATCTTTCTGCAGGGCCTTGGCCGCATCCAGCGTGCGCATCGTCATGAAGCCAGACGAGATAAACAGCACATCCTTACCGTCACGCAGGAGCTTAGCTCTGCCCAGTTCGAACTCGTAGTCGTAATCCTGCAGCACAGACGGCACGTTGCCGCGCAGCAGACGCATGTAGACTGGTCCCTCGTGAGCCGCAATTGCCTTGGTCGCTTGGTAGGTATCCAGCGCATCACAAGGGTCAACAATGGTCATGTTCGGCAGACCGCGGAAGATAGCGATATCCTCAGTCGCCTGATGGCTGGGGCCGTAACCGGTCGTCAGGCCGGGCAGCGCACAGACGATCTTAGCGTTGAGGTTATCTTCAGCGATCGCCATAGCGATAAAGTCATAGGCACGACGCGATGCAAACACCGCATAGGTGGTCGCGAACGGCGTAAAGCCCTCTTTCGCCAAACCCGCAGTGGCGCTGATCATCACCTGCTCCGCCATACCCATCTGGTAGAAACGATCGGGGTAGGCTTTAGCGAAAACATGCAGGTCGGTGTATTTCGACAGGTCAGCCGTAAGACCAACAATATCCTCGCGCTCGGCAGCAAGTTCTACCAGCGCTTTACCAAAAGGTGCGCTGACAGTCTCGGCGCCCTCAGCAGAGAGCGATGCGATCATCGCAGATGTGAGTTGACGCTCACTGGCATCTACCGGCTTACGCGGCTCCCACTTAGATTTGCGACGACTATTGGGTGCGTATCCGCTCATACTGGCTTGTCCTCTTCAAGTACCGCTAGGGCTTTATCCCACTCATCCTCATCAACACGGACGAAGTGAGTAATTTCGCGCGCTTCAAGAAAAGGCACACCCTTACACATGAGGGTGTCACAGATAATCGCACGCGGCTTGTGGCCCTCGTAGCCACGCGCGTTGTCGAATGCCGTCAGTAGCGCATCCATATCGTTGCCATCAACGCGCTGCGCGTACCAACCAAAAGCTTCAAACTTGGCATCTACCGGTTCAGACGAGAGCATACGAGTAGAGGCACCGTCGGCCTGCTGATCGTTAAAATCCACAATACATATCAGGTTATCCAGCTTGTGATGAGCAGCGGACATTGCTGCCTCCCAGGTCGAGCCTTCGCCCAGCTCACCGTCAGACATCAGGTTGTAGACAAATGACTCAGAGCTCTTGCGCTTCAGACCCAGCGCCATACCAACACCGATACCCAAACCCTGACCCAATGAACCACCTGTAATCTCCATACCGGGTGTGTATGAGGCCATACCAGACATTGGCAGACGGCTATCGTCAGTACCGTAAGTCTCAAGTTCGTATTCAGGCAGCACCCCCTTCTCTATCAACGCAGAGTAGAGAGCAATCGCGTAGTGGCCAATCGACAGCAGGTAACGGTCACGTCCCTCCCACTCTGGATCTTCAGGCTTCATATTGAGTGCATGGAAGTAGGAGACGGCCAATACATCAGCGACGCCCAGCGCCTGGCCAATGTAGCCCTGTTTCTGTACTGCGCCCATGCGCAGCGCTTTGTGGCGGATAGCCCAAGCGCGGCGCTTCAGCTCTACGAGCAGTGCATTACGATCAGTTTGAGTCATTTTGTTATCTCTTCACTGGCGATTGGCAGAGAATGCTAGTCGCGTTTTCGACCGATCTATTGTTCTCTTCAACGCATTAACTAGCAATTAGAAGCTCGTAACGTTCTATTAAGCTGTGCTTAACATTTTTTACAGTTTAGACTTAGTAAAGTTAAGGGAAACTAGGATTTCGCTATGTCTCGCGACCCCAGTCTAAACTCGATGGTCTACTTCGAAGCCGTCGCCCGCAATGGCCGTGTGGCGCGTGCAGCAGAGGAGCTACATGTATCGCCCTCAGCCGTAAGTCAGCAGCTTAAGCAGCTTGAAGAGCTGCTCGGCATTTCGTTATTCCGCCGAGATAAACGCCAGTTGAGCCTGACTCAAGAGGGCGAGCAACTCTACCTCGCAGCGACGTCCGCCTTTGGCCTTCTGCGCGACGCACGCAAATCTATCTCACGCCTACGCGATAGCCATCAAATAATTATGCGCGCCTCACCGAGTTTTGCCGTACGTTGGTTAGGTCCTCGGCTGTCAGACTTTATTGCCGAACACCCAAGCTGGGATTTCCGTGTAGACGCCTCCCCAGATCCCTCTAACTTTGAGCGCGAAGTGGTGGATTTGGATATCCGTTATGGCAAGGGTAACTGGGCTGGATTGCACTCTGAACCGATCATCCACGACTACCTACTGCCATTGTGCAGCCCGGACTATCTTCACGAACTGCAACAGCAGTACTCAACACCGGAAGATTTGTTGTCCAAGGCGCGTCTGATCGACAGCGTTAAAACCGTGATGCAGTGGGACAATTGGCTAGCCCGCTTCAGAATCGCTCGTCGCAACGACCTCTCGGCACTTCGCTTTGACCGTTCGTCCATGGCAATACAGCAAGCGGTGCGGGGTATGGGAGTGGTACTGGACTCGACAACGCTGGCACGCGAAGAGCTACTCGATGGTTCCCTTGTACCGCTCGTGCCAACGCTGGGGACCATGCGTTTCCCTGCCTACTGGATCGTAAGCCCCGCGCGACATCAGAGCCGGCATCTGGTGCAGGTATTCTCCGAGTGGATTAAGGGGCAAGCACTGCAGCACGAGACGGATATGCAGGCTTACCTGAAGTCCCACAAGATCGATGTCATGTCGGATACACCGATCCTGTAGACCTTTGGCTTAGTGGTCGAAAGCGACCTGCACCTTCATTGCCGCTTTACGGTCCACCGCCATCTCAAAGGCGTCATGGTAGGCGTTGAGGTCGTAGGTGTGGGTTAAGATCGGCTTCACATCAATCAGGCCAGCCGCCATAAACTCAACGGCTTTGCGAAACTCCTGATGGAAACGGAATGACCCACGCAGCTCAAGCTCTTTCGCAGTCACGGCCATCATCGGCAGGCTCATCGGTCCACCCAGACCCAACTGCACAATTACGCCACGTGGGCGCATGCAGGTAATAGCATTGCTCAGTGCGACTTCCGCACCCGAACACTCGATCAACGCATCCACCTGCCCTTTACCCTCACGCAAGGCATCAAAAGCAGACGGATTGTCGATAGAATTTATTACCATGTCGGCGCCTGCAAGCGTAGCGAACTCCAGCGTGAAGTCAGAGATATCAACAGCGATCACGCGCGCAGCGCCGGCACGCCGCGCCGCCAGCACACACATAACGCCGATAGGACCACATCCTGTCACCATGACCGTTTTACCGAATACATTGCCTGCACGACTTACAGCATGCAGACCGACCGACAGTGGCTCAGCCATCGCTGCCTCTTCAGGTGAAATACCTTGAGCGGGTACTGCCTGACTCGCATCAATTACCAGTGACGTACGGAAAGCGCCCTGAATATGTGGGAAGGGCATCGCGGATCCGTAGAAGCGCATATTCATGCAGTGGTTTTGCAACCCCTGTTGGCAGTACTCGCACAGACCACAGGGACGCGATGGTGATACCGCGACCAGCTCGCCTACCTTCAGTCCTTCAACGCCCTCGCCCAGTTCAGCGATATAGCCTGAAACCTCATGCCCAAGAATCATAGGCTCCTTCAAGCGCACATCACCAAAGCCCCCGTGGTTAAAGTAGTGCAGATCCGAACCACAAATTCCACCACGGGCTGTGTTTATGCGAACCTGGCCGGGTGCTAGCGGCTCTTCAGCCAACTCAGTCAGGCGCAGATCTTTCGGACCGTGTGCAAATATCGCTTTCACCGGGATTACCTCTTATTGGATGGGCTGAGTCGATTCCACGGACCGGAATAACTCTTTTTCAAAAAACTCGGTTTCAAAAACTCGGTTTCAAAAACTCGGTTTCAAAAACTCGGTTTCAAAAACTCCATTTGATGGTATACCATCTGACGGTATTAAAAAACGATAAGTATTCAACCTAATCAGAGACGACTATGAAACTTTTTGATCTGAGCGGACAGACTGCTCTGGTAACCGGCTCATCTATGGGGATTGGTTTCGCTCTGGCGCGCGGCCTAGCGCAAGCTGGCGCCCGTGTCATTCTTAATGCACGCAACCCAGAACGGCTGGAAGAGGCGCGCAAAACGCTGAGCGATGAGGGCCACCAGATCGACACACTGAGCTTCGATGTCACTGATGCTGAAGAGGTGAAAACCGCTATCGATGGGTATGAAGCGACTCAGGGCCCAATCTCAATTCTTATCAACAATGCTGGCATGCAGTTCCGTACGCCGCTTGATGAGTACCCGATAGATACCTTTGACACGCTAATGCGCACAAACGTTAACTCGCTGTTCTATGTGAGTCAGGCGGTTGCGCGCCATATGATCAGCCGTGGCTACGGCAAGATCGTCAATATAGCCAGCGTGCAAACCGCGATGGCACGTCCGGGTATTGCCCCTTACACCGCATCTAAGGGCGCGGTCGCCAACCTCACCAAAGGCATGGCGACAGACTGGGCTCGATACGGCCTTACCTGTAACGCTATCGCACCCGGGTACTTTGACACACCGCTCAATGCTGCTCTGGTGGCAGATCCGGAGTTCTGTGCGTGGATTAATAAGCGCACGCCAACAGGCCGCTGGGGGCAAATAGAAGAGCTGGTAGGAGCCTGTGTCTTTTTGACCTCAAGTGCCTCTAGCTTCGTAAATGGGCAGACCCTGTTTGTTGATGGCGGTATGACCGCCTGCCTCTAATTCTCGGAGAATACAGATGAATGTAGTTGTAGTGGGCCTCGGCTCGATGGGCTATGGCGCAGCAAGTAACTGTGCCAAAGCGGGCTTGAACACCTGGGGCTTTGACCTGAACCCAAGTTCAGTTGAGCGTTTTCAAGGTGAATACGGTCAGGCAACCAGTGACTGGAAGGATATCGACGCTATCGATGCAGTTGTGCTTTTTGTAGTGAACGCGCAACAAGCTGAATCCGTGCTGTTCGACTCTCCGCTGATGGGTAAACTCTCAAGCGGCGCTACAGTCATCAACTGTGTGACCCTTCCGCCATCAAAGGCAACTGAGATCTCCGCTAAAGTAATTGCCGCAGGTTTCGGTTACATCGATGCCCCAGTCAGCGGTGGTGCCGGCAAAGCAGCTAGCGGTGAGATGTCGATCATGGCCTCCGGCGCGCCTGCTTCGATGAGCAAAATCAAACCGATCTTTGATGCGATTTCCGCTAACGTCTTCGACCTCGGTGCTGAAGCGGGCAACGGCTCGCGCATGAAACTGATCAATCAGTTGCTTGCGGGTGTTCATATCGCTTCAACCGCAGAGGCTCTCAATATGGCAGCTTCATACGATATGGATCTGCAGCAGGTATTCGAGATCATCACTAAGTGTGCCGGCAACTCTTGGATGTGGGAGAACCGAGGTCCACACATTGTTGAGGGTGACTACACTCCGCTTTCAACAGTTAACATCTTCGTTAAAGATATGGGGATTGTCACTGACGAGGCGAACCTCAAAGGTATTGAAACGCCGCTGTCGCAAACCGCATTAGACCTCTACAAAGAAGCTGCTGAGTCTGGCTTAGGGCTCGAAGATGACAGTGCGATCGTGAAAATTCTGGCGCAGAAATCTGGCGTCAAAGTTCCGGGGATGGATTAATGAAACTAGGTTGTATCGCAGATGACTTCACCGGCGCTACCGATCTCGCTGGTCTGCTTCGTCGCAGCGGCGCTTCGGTAAAACTCCATTTTGGTCTGCCTGACCAACCTTCAGATGGCAGCGCCGATATCGAAATCGTCGCACTCAAGTGCCGCACCGAGCCGGTCAACAAAGCGGTAGCTGACTGTTCGGTGGCCGCACACTGGCTGCTAGCAGGTGGCGCTGAATCGCTCTACTGGAAGTACTGTTCCACCTTCGACTCTACAGCTGAAGGTAACATTGGCCCTGTAGCCGAGGCATTAATGGCTATTACCGGTCAGACACAGGCACTTTACTGCCCCGCGTTTCCAGAAAACGGCCGCTCAGTCTTTATGGGCAATCTTTTTGTGGGTGAGCAGTTACTCAATGAATCGAGCCTCAAAGATCACCCACTAACACCGATGACTGACTCAAACCTGGTCCGCGTTTTGGCGCCTCAGGTGAAGGGCAACGTAGGTCTTTGGAACAGAATCCAACAGGCTGATGATCAGCCAATGCCAACGGCAACCCATATCATTGCTGATGCGGTTGAATTCAACGATCTTGTGCGGTTAATAGAGCGGACACCCGAGACGATGCTGCTCACCGGTGGTAGCGCGCTGGCAATGCCTATCCCAGATAAGCTTGGCTTAAGTTCAACCGACCCAGTCGCAGACCCGCAACCGGCTAAAGCGGCCATCATCTTCAGTGGTAGCTGCTCGCAGATGACTAACCGCCAAGTTGCCGAGTGGCAAGCCTCCAACCCAAGCTACCAACTCAAACCGAGTGAACTGAACGCAGAGTCGATAGAGCAGTGCTTGGACTGGATCGATGGCCTCGGTACCGATGAGGTAGGACTGATCTACGCCACCGATACGCCCGAGGCAGTCAAAGCGTCACAGGCGCAACTCGGTGTAGCCGCAGCGGGTGAGCTCGTTGAGCAGGCAATGGCGACTCTGGCTCAGCAGGCATATATTCGAGGTGTGCGCCGCTTTGTTGTTGCCGGTGGTGAAACCTCGGGCGCCGTGACTCAGGCACTGGGTGTGCGTGAGGTCATCATCGGCAAAGAGATCTGTCCGGGCGTGCCCTGGGTCTACTCAGGCAGCGACGAGGATCCGGTTGCGCTGGCACTCAAGAGTGGTAACTTTGGTTCTCCAACCTTCTTCAAAGATGCATTGAGCCTACTGGAGCAATAGAGTGGATATTCGTGAGCAGCTCTGCGAGTTGGGGCTAAGCCTCTACAACCGCGGCCTTACCCACGGCAGCACCGGCAACCTGTCGGCCCGCCTACCCGACGGTAACATTATTGTTACCCCAACAGGCTCTTCCTTGGGCCGCCTGACTCCCGAAGGGCTCAGTGTGATCAGCCCACAGGGCGAACTCATTTCAGGGGCCAAGCCGACGAAAGAGGTACCACTGCATCAGGCGTTCTACAATACGCGCGGCGACAAAGCCGGAGCCGTGGTGCATCTGCACAGCTGCCACTCAACGGCGCTTTCACTGCTGCCGGCTGATGATGAAACTGACTGGCTGCCGCACCTGACGCCCTACGGCATTATGCAGTTAGGCAAGGTGCGCCTGCTGCCCTACTACATCCCCGGCAGCCCCGAGATAGGCAAAGCGATAACAGGTCTCGCCGGTAAACATGCCGCCGTTATGCTAGCTAATCACGGTCCCGTTGTGACCGCAAAAAATATTGAAGCTGCTGTTTATGCTGCAGAGGAGCTCGAAGCGACGGCAAAGCTTGCTTTCCTAACTCGAGCGCTTGAACCCAACGGACTCACCCCTGAGCAGGTTGATGCTCTGGTACGCCAATACAATGTGGAGTGGAACTGATGCCCGCCTTTTCTGCCAATCTAGGCTTTCTCTGGACCGATAGACCACTTGCCGATGCAATCCGCGCGGCAAAAACGGCCGGTTTTGACGCAGTCGAGTGTCATTGGCCCTATGATCAATCGATTGCCGAAGTGCAGGCGGCTTTAAGCGAAACCGGGTTCACCATGCTCGGACTCAATACAGTTCGTGGCCCACTCAATGCTGGGCTAGCTGCCCTGCCTGATAGTGTGAATGAAGCACGTGAAGCCATCGACCAAGCGATCGCTTACGGCGCAGCGATTGGCGCGCGCAACGTTCATGTTATGGCTGGACAAACTGAAGGCCCGCTTTCAGAACAGACCTACTTAGACAACCTAACCTACGCATCTGACCAAGCGCAAGCTCAGGGTATGGGAATACTGATAGAGCCCCTCAACGCATTCGATATGCCCGGTTACTTCCTGCGAGATACGGTGCACGCTGTTGAGTTGCTCGAGAAACTTAACTTGGCAAACGTTAAGCTGATGTTTGACTGTTACCATGTCGGCAGAATGGAGGGCGACGTGATTGCCCGCTTTGACGCCTGCCTGCCCCATATCGGCCATGTGCAGTTTGCGGCCGTTCCTGACCGCGGGACTCCTGATCATGGTGAGGTCGACTATGCAGAGATCTTCGCCCACATCGATAACGCTGGATGGGCGCTACCTCTCGGAGCCGAGTATAAGGTTGCTGGAAGTACCGAAGAGACATTGGGTTGGATGAAGAGCCTCGGCGCCTAATCGATGCTCACCGTCTTTCTAAATACGCTGCCATTTTTTGGTCTAATCGCACTCGGATTCTTTGCGGCATTCAGTGGCAATTTCACTCGTGAAGCGACGGTCTACCTGACCAAATTTGTCTTCTACTTCCCGCTCTCAGCGATGATCTTTAACTTCGCATCCGGACTAAGCCTCGGTGAGATCTTCGAATTTAAGTTCACCGCTGCCTATCTTATTGGCTCATTTGCGGTCTATTTGGGCACTATATGGCTGCGACGGCTTCGTGGTGATAGTTTTGAGACGGCACTGGTCAGTGGACACTGCTCAGTCATCGGAAATATGGGCTGGATGGGTCTAGCGATGCTACCGATCTTGCTGGGGGAAGAGTCCATCCCCTATGTGATCATGGTGCTAATCTGTGACTTGGTCGTTTTCTACCCCCTGATCGTTAGTCTCATCGTTGCCCACCGCAAGGGAAAGTTCGATATCAAACTTGTTTTCAGTGTGCTCGCGGGTCTGCTGAAAAACCCCATGGTGTTGTCGATTTTGACCGGGCTAGTCTGGTCCACCTTTAATATTCACACCCCTGATGTGGTACATCAGTTCTTGATAATTCTAGCGGGAGCCTCGACACCGGGTGCCCTATTCGCCATTGGCGCATCGATGATGTATGCCCAACGTGGCGAGTATGGTGGAACCGCACTAATATCAATAAACAAGTTGCTCATACATCCGCTAGCAGTCGCGTTGGTAGCGCTCTATCTGTTTGACCTCCGACCCTTTGAAGCAGCAGTGCTAGCAGCCTGCGCGGCGATGCCTGTGGCCGGGAATATCTACATGCTGGTGAGCCACTACAACATCCCATCGGATCGGGTATCCTTCTCTATACTGGTCTCAACAGTTGTGAGCATACTGACGATTCCGTTGATTATTGGACTATCCTTCGGCTAAACCTCGAGGCGCTTCATGGGCAAAATAATAAAAGTTGTTAACCAGGTATTCGACGTTCCCCTTGCCGAGATTTTGGTGGATGCCAAGCACGGTGATCACACTCACTTCGAACTGGTCACCAGTACCGTGTATCTCGAAGATGGCAGCGAAGGCACCGGCTATACCTATACTGGCGGCAAAGGTGGCCGCTCAATTCTTGCAATGCTCGAGCATGACCTGACCCCCTTTCTACTCAGTAAAGATGCAACTGATGTTGAAGCGCTCTACGAAGCCATGCAGTGGCACGTTCACTATGTCGCACGCGGCGGTATCGCCTCCTTCGCTATCTCTGCCGTTGATATCGCACTCTGGGATCTGCGCTGCAAGGCTGCCAACAAGCCACTCTGGCAGATGGCCGGTGGACACTCAGATCGCTGCAAAGCTTATGGCGGTGGTATCGACCTAGGTTTTGACCTGGATAAACTCCTGCGCAACATGCAGGGCTATCTCGATCAAGGCCTAAACGGCGTGAAACTAAAAGTGGGGCGGCCGACCATCGCCGAAGATATCGCGCGTGTTGCTGCGATTCGTGAACTTATCGGACCGGATCGAGCACTTGCTGCAGATGCCAACTACTCCATGAGTGTCGAACAGGCGATTGAGGCCGCTCGCGGATTTGCCGAGCATAACATTCTCTGGTTTGAAGAGCCGACCATCCCTGATGACTATCTCGGATTCGCCAAGATTGCGGACGCCACCGGCGTACCCTTAGCCATGGGGGAGAACCTGCACACGATCCATGAGTTTGAATACGCCTTCGAACAGGCAAAACTGAGTTTTATCCAACCTGATGGTTCAAACTGCGGTGGGGTTACAGGCTGGCTACAGGTGGCTGAGATGAGCCGCAAATATGGCATCCCAGTGTGTAGTCATGGCATGCAAGAGCTGCACGTCAGTCTGCTATCGGCTCAGCCTAACGCGGGCTGGTTGGAGGTTCACTCATTCCCAATCGATCAATACACCGACCGACCGTTGGTCATCGAAGACCATATGGCAGTGGCTCCAAACGTAGCGGGCACCGGTGTACGGTTTGACTGGGATAAATTGCGCGAGGCCCATCAGCGCATGAGCCATATTCGCGCACCTCGCTAAAAATGAATTAGAGCGTTATTAGCTTGCCAGTCGCAATAGCGCGCTCTATTGCGTCAACCACACGTAGGTTCTGCATACCATCAAAGGCACTGACTCTGGGCTCGGCCAAACCGAGCGCCAAGTCGCAGAAGTGGTCTAACTGCAAGATCAACGGGTCTTCACGGTGAAGTTGGTGTACCGAGCACTCCAGCTCTCTCCACCAGGAGCGCTCTGCGCCATCGGCAAAGCGTTTAATCCGCATTGTGGGCACCGATAGCGTTCCCTGAGTTCCTGAAATAACGTAACAATCCTCATCCTCGTAGGTTGAGTATGAAGGGTTCTCTTGCGAGGTCTGCTCCCATGAGCGAGCTGCAGCTGTCGCATCGGACAAGAGGAAAGTCGCCAGTACTCCGCTAGTGAAACGCAACAGGATTGCGGCGGTATCCTCCACCTCAAACTGCCTTGTTGCGTTCGAGCTGATCGCCTCAACCGCTTCGATCTCTCCCGCAATTTGACGTAGATTGCCGATTTCGTGGATCAGGTTAATCAAGATCGGACCACCACCCTTTTGAGTGCGCCAGGGAGCAGCCTCGAAGTAGTGTTCGGGTTTGTAGAAGATCGCGCTGCCTTGAATACCCACTAAGCGTCCAAGCGTTCCCTCTTCAACGATCCGCTGAGCCTCACGCATAATCGGACTGTGCGCACGATGATGACCCACAAGGACTCGCCCCTGCTTGGCCGCAACTAGCTCAACTAGCGCTCGGGCGGTCTCAAGGTTGTGAGTCACGGGCTTCTCAACTAGGACGGTCAGGCCGGCCTCAACAAGCTGAATCGCTTGTGGCGCATGCAGATGATTGGGTGTAGCCAAAATAACTGCATCAGCCAAATCAGCTTCGAGCAGTCCATCAAGGTCAGTAAAATGCGGGCAACCCAGCTCTTTTGCGTACTCAGCAGCCTCGGGGCTAGGGTCAACCGTAGCCGCCAACTGCGCCCGTTCAGAGGCGATAATTCGAGCGATGTGCTCCCGACCAATAAGACCACAACCTGCAACGGCAATTCGCACCTGACTCAAACTAACCTCCAAAGATAATCATCAATCATGTTTCTGGTTGGGTTTCTGGCGTCGGTGGCAAGGGCTGCTTGCGCTTTCTGCGCTCACGATGCCATATATAGATCCCTGAGAAGATAATCACCATGCCACCTGACAGGGTCCAGACGGTTGGCCAAGTATCAAAGATGAGTACGCCAACCACTGCAGCCCAGAAAACCTGAGTGTAGAACATGGGCGCAAGAATTGATGCGTCAGCTAAACGGTGTGCCTTAGTTGAAGCCATATGCCCAAGCGCACCAAAGCAGCCAATCGCAAGTACGATGATCCACTGATGCAGGTTCTCAGGCCACACCCAGACATAGAGCGCAAAGGGTGCCAACGCAATACTGGCGACACCGCTGCCCCAGATCTGCTGAGTCGCATTACTCTCTATGCCCGCGATCATCCGCGTCATGATGAAGTAGCCCGAAACAATGATGAGGTTACCTAGGCTCAACATCATCGCAGGGTGAAAGGTAGCGCTCCAAGGCTGAATTACCAGTACTACGCCAAAGAAGCCGACACAAACTGCAATAATACGGTGTATACCGACTTTCTCACCCAAAATAGGAATCGCTAACAGCGTCGTAACTATCGGTCCGGCAAAAGCGATCGTTGTGGTCACCGTGATCGGAAGAAACTTCAA
>Ga0209555_10001673_pt1 | contig 16587 bp, 15 predicted proteins | sample SaaInl85LU_5_DNA_FD_184643 | JGI IMG/M metagenome (GOLD analysis project Ga0209555, IMG submission 184643) | Marine microbial communities from expanding oxygen minimum zones in the Saanich Inlet - ESP_85LU_5_DNA (SPAdes) (version 2) | ecosystem: Environmental > Aquatic > Marine > Intertidal... | reverse complement strand
TGCTTGTGACAGTTACACGTGGATAAATGGAGTGACTTACACAAGTTCGAATAACACGGCAACTGATACATTAACTAACACAAATGGTTGTGATTCAGTTATGACTTTGAATCTAATAATCAATAATTCAAATACAGCAACAGACGTGATTACATCTTGTGACAGTTACACGTGGATAAATGGAGTGACTTTCACAAGTTCGAATAACACGGCAACTGATACCTTAACTAACACAAATGGTTGTGATTCAGTTGTTACATTGAATTTAACGATTAATAATTCGACCACCGGAACAGACGTTCAAACCGCTTGCGACAGTTACACGTGGATAAATGGAGTGACCTACACAAGTTCGAATAACACGGCAACTGATACATTAACTAACACAAATGGTTGTGATTCAGTTGTGACATTGAATCTGACAATTAACCCAACAGCCACAATTACTACCCATCCAGCGAATCAGACAGTTTTTGTTGGTGGGATTGCTCAATTTCAAGTAATAGCCTCGGGAACAGGCTTAACTTATCAGTGGCAGGAAGATGATGGCTCAGGTTACAATGACTTAACTAGTACAGGAATTTATTCGGGTTCGTCAACAAATACTCTTACAATATCAGGAGTTAATGCTTCTGTTCAACAGAATGGATACCGATGTAAGACTTCAAATTCAAGTGGTTGTTCAGATACAACATTGGCGGCAATCCTCTATATAAGTTTAACAAGTATTGATGAAAATGGAGTGGAGGGAAGTTTTAAACTGTTCCCTAATCCAGCTAATTCAGAATTGAATATTGAAACTTCGATTTCTTACTCTTCCGGATCTATAATTAATGCATTAGGACAAACTGTAATTCAATTTAAGAATGAGAAGACGTTGGATGTCTCTCATTTAATAACCGGGAAATACATTTTAGTTATAAAAGGAGAAAATAATGAAGTTTTAAAAACAGAAAAGTTTAATAAGTTCTAAAATATTTTTGTGTTGGAAAAGGAAAAGCTCAAAGTTATCGTCTACATTGGTAGAATTAAAATCAACCAATCATGAAAAAAATATGGATCCTTACCCTTATTCTTACTTCGTTTTCTTTTGTTTCCTTTGGTCAAGCTTCAAAGGCTGATCCACCAAAACTAACACAAATAGAAAAACAGGAGTTAAAGAAAGACAAAGAAGCCTTTAAAGCAACATTGACAAAAGAGCAAGTAGCTATACTTGCGGCAATCAAGAAGGCAAAGAAAGAAGCTAATTTAAAAGCTTTGCCAAAGAAGGAAAGAAAAGAAGCTGAAAAGAAATTTAAGGCTCAAAAGAAAGCTGTGTACACACCTGCTCAGCTGGAAATGAAGAAAGCCATGAAACAAAAGAAGAAGGCGTTCAAAAATAATTAAAACTTATCCTCTCAACACTTCACTAAAAATTTCGCGAACCGCTTGCTGGTATTGAATAGCGTTGTTGGCTTTTTTTATTTTTTTAAAGGTCTTCTGGGGATTTTCAAAGGACTGGGAAAAAAACTCCCAAAATCCTCTCATTTTCATTTTAATGGGTGTAGGACCACTTAAATATTCATCATATTCAGTGTATATCCTATCGTGAAACTCTTTGAAAACTTGCCATCTATTTTCTGGATATTCCGTCACATCATTCTGAATCATTTGCGGAAGAAACGGATCAGCAATTAAACCTCTTCCTATCATAAAGTGATGGACAGATGGAAATCTTTCTTTTGCTTTTCTGAATGCCTCCACAGAGGTGATGTCGCCATTGTAGTATAACGTGTGTTTAGTGTGGTCCACTGCCTTTTGAAACCCATCCCAATCCACCCCCCCTTTGTAGAGTTGTTTGCCAATTCGAGCATGGATGGCGATACTCTTTAGTGGAAACTCATCTAGGATGGGCAAAGTATCGATTATTTCGGAGGCATTGTCGTAACCAAGCCTCATTTTCATTGATACCACGATATCTGTTTCATTGTGAACCCTTTCTAATATATGGCGAATTTGCGCTGTATTTTTTACCAATCCAGAACCCATTCCTTGCTTGGTTACCATCGGGTAAGGACAACCCAAATTCCAGTTGAGTTCCTTGTAGCCAAATTGTTGAATGAATTGAACTACAAATAAGAATTCATCCGCATCATTTGTCATTACCTGCGGAATAACTTCGAGCGTTTCATTGTTTTGAGGCAATATATCTCGTTCGTAAGCTCCCTTTATTACTAACTTTCCGTTCAAACGAATGTAGGGCGAGTAAAAAGTATCTATACCTCCAAAGTAGTGGTGAAAAGCATTTCGAAACCTAAAATCGGTAAATCCTTGAAGAGGCGAGGAGAGAAGAGTAAGATTCTTTTTCATGAATCATATGTTTGTTCTATAGAAAACATGGGAGTTGGGATTATTTCGCTGGAGGTCCGAAATTCCATTTTGCCTTTTTCCATTTGAGTTGTTCTTCGTAATCCAAAAATGTCCAAACCAATACTCGGCTCCATTTGTTTCCTTGTCCCATTGCTAGGGTCTTGTGATAAAATACTTTTTCTTCTTTCAATGTTTCTGTCAGCGCTTCCATGTGTTCTTTTTTGGAAACTAGGCTAGAGAAAAAGTAACATTTACCCGATACTGCTTTGCTCTCTCGAATCATTTTTTGGATAAAAGCTACCTCGCCACCTTCGGTCCACAATTCGTTGGGTTGTCCCCCAAAGTTCAATGTTTTGTCTTTGTTGGTGTAATGCGTTAGGTTTCTTATTTTTTTACGAGAAACTTTTCGAGCTTCTTGGGCCGACCCGTGAAAAGGTGGGTTACACAACGTAAGATCAATTCGGTCATCGGCTTCGATAACTCCTTGAAATATTAGAGAAGAATCCGATTGAAATCGTAATTCTACTTTTTCTTTGAGTTTTGGATTGTGATTCAATATGGCTTGAGCTGATTCTAGAGCAGTGGGGTCAACATCTACTCCAATAAAATCCCAGTCGTATTCCTTGCTTCCTATGATAGGATAAATACAGCTTGAACCCACGCCAATATCCAAACATTTAATTTTCGGAATGTTCCTATAATTATTCGCACTCAGAAGTTCTGCTATATGGTAAATATAATCTGCTCTTCCAGGAATGGGAGGGCAGAGGTAGTTTTTTGGGATGTCCCAATTTTGTATTTGATAGTGAAATGAGAGAAGAGCTTTGTTCAGCACTTTTACGGCTTCTGGGTCGTGAAAATTAACCGTTTCAGAATCGTATTCATTCACAAATACATACTGTGTTAATTCGGGACATGCTTCTTGTAGTTTTTGAAGTTCATATCTTCCGTGAAACCTACTGGATGGATGCAACCGTGATATTTCTTTTTTCTTTCCTGACATAATTATGTGTGACTTTCGATTGCTTCCAAAAGCAAGGGAGTGTTTCTACTAAATGGATCCATCATTTCATGTATTTTCGTTCTGTACGAAAATCGTTTTATTCTTTTTCTCTTGCGATAAGTTGAGTCAGAATGTCAATAGCTGCTGTGGCTATTTTGGTACCTGGTCCAAATACTCCGACAACTCCTGAATCAAACAAGAAATCATAGTCTTGTTTTGGAATAACTCCTCCGGCAATCACAAGAATATCCTCTCTACCAAGAGCTTTTAGTTCTTCAATTACTTGAGGAACCAAAGTTTTGTGTCCTGCCGCCAAAGAAGAAACTCCCAAAATATGCACATCGTTCTCAGCGGCTTGTTTAGCTGCCTCTTTTGGCGTTTGAAATAGAGGGCCAATGTCCACATCAAACCCAATATCGGCAAATGAAGTGGAAATCACTTTAGCTCCTCTGTCGTGGCCGTCTTGTCCCATTTTGGCAATCATGATTCTTGGTCTTCTACCTTCAATATCAGCAAATTTATCTGCTAGTTCTTGGGCATTTTTAAAATCTTTGTCTTTCATAGATTCTGAGGAATATACACCCGAAATAGTTCGGATAGTGGCTTTGTATCGTCCAAATGCTTCTTCCATCGCATCGGATATTTCGCCTAGGGTAGCTCTTGCACGGGCCGCTCTCACGGCAATTTCTAATAAGTTTCCTTCGCCAGATTTGGCTGCTGTGGTTATTTCTTCCAAAAGTCTGGCTACTTTTTTTGAGTCTCTTTCTGCTTTCAATTGAGTAAGCCTTTCTATTTGTTCCAGCCTTACTTTTGTGTTGTCTACGTCCAAAATATCCAAGTCACTTTCCTCGTCCGTTTGGTAAGCATTTACCCCAACAATCACATCTTTTCCACTGTCTATTTTAGCTTGTTTTCGAGCTGCAGACTCTTCAATTCTCATTTTTGGAACTCCTGTTTCAATGGCTTTGGCCATTCCACCCAATTCTTCTACTTCTTGAATCAATTTCCAAGCTTTGTTAGCTATTTCCTTTGTTAAAGTTTCCACGTAATGCGATCCACCCCATGGATCTACTGCTTTGGTAATCTCTGTTTCCTCTTGAATGACGAGTTGGGTATTTCTTGCAATTTGTGCGGAAGCATCTGTAGGTAAAGCAATGGCTTCATCCAGGGCATTTGTATGCAAAGATTGAGTTCCTCCAAAGGCTGCTGCCATGGCTTCCACATAAGTTCTTGCTACGTTGTTGTAAGGATCTTGTTCGGTAAGACTCCAGCCTGAGGTTTGGCAATGTGTCCTGAGTGCCATTGATTTTGGATTAGTAGGATTAAATTGTTTGATCAATTTTGCCCATAACATTCTGGCGGCTCTCATTTTGGCAATTTCCATAAAATGATTCATTCCAATTCCCCAGAAAAAAGAAAGTCTTGGAGCAAACTCATCAATTTTTAATCCCGCTTTTAGTCCTGTTCTTATGTATTCGAGTCCATCGGCTAGGGTGTAAGCCAATTCAATGTCGGCTGTTCCTCCCGCTTCCTGTATGTGATAACCCGAAATAGAAATCGAATTGAATTTCGGCATGTTTTCCGAGGTGTACTCAAAAATATCCGAAATGATTCTCATGGATGGAAGTGGAGGGTAAATATAGGTGTTTCGTACCATGAATTCCTTCAAGATATCATTTTGAATGGTACCTGAAAGCAGTTCTGGTTTCACTCCTTGTTCTTCGGCAGCCACAATATAAAAAGCCATAATTGGTATGACAGCTCCATTCATCGTCATCGAAACCGACATTTTATCCAAAGGAATTTGATCAAATAAGGTTTTCATATCCAGAACCGAATCAATGGCAACTCCTGCTTTTCCTACATCTCCTACAACTCTCTCGTGGTCACTGTCGTAACCTCTGTGAGTAGCTAAATCAAAGGCAACTGACAATCCTTTTTGTCCTGCAGCAAGGTTTCTTCTGTAAAAAGCATTGGATTCTTCGGCTGTACTAAAACCAGCATATTGTCTTATCGTCCAAGGTCTTATAGCATACATTGTAGAATATGGACCTCTTAAATTTGGCGAAATTCCAGCCACAAAATCAAGGTGATTGAGTTTCTCCGAATCTTGTTTCGTGTAATGGGATTTAAGCTCAATCCCTTCATTTGTTTGCCACTTCTTAGTTGCGTCTTTTTTCGATTGAGAAAGTTTCTTGCTTTTGTGTAATGATAAGGTTGTAAAATCTGGTTTCATGGTTGGTAAAAATAGAGAATTTAATTGGTACGAATATAATTACTCCTTTATTTTTTCACTCTTACCAATTCCGTAAAAAAATTATTTTCTTTTTATTTATAGTTAACTTTGAAACATGAAACTAAGAACAGAAGTACAAATTCCTATTTCCCCATTTTCGATTTCGCATCAACACAAAATCATCAGTTTTGGTTCTTGTTTCTCGGAAAATATAGGAGAGAAATTGCACACTCATAAGTTTGATATCTTCAACAATCCGTTTGGAATTCTGTTTAACCCGATTTCTGTTTGTTCGGCAATTTCAGAGTGTTTGGAAAATAAAACCTACCAAGAGGATGAATTAAATCAACACAATGAGTTGTACTTTAGTTTTAATCACCACAGTAAATATGCTGGAAACAATAAAGCTGAGGTCGTTTCTCGGATGAATTCGGCAATTCGAACTGGACAAGATTACCTCGCATCTTCCAAGGTTCTAATTATGACATTTGGAACTGCCTGGGTGCATCGAATCAAAGAAACAAATGAAATCGCGGCAAATTGTTATAAATTGCCTGCCTCTCACTTTAAAAAAGAACTTCTTTCCGTTCAGGAAATTGTGGCTGAGGTTTCCAGTACATTGTCAAAATTGAAAAAAGCTAATGCCTCCATACAAATAATTGCCACCATTAGTCCAGTTCGGCATTGGAAAGATGGAGTAGTGGAGAACCAACAAAGTAAAGGAACATTGCATTTGGCTTTGAAAGAATTAAATGAACAATTTGAGAATTTAGTTTACTTTCCTTCCTATGAAATCTTGCTAGATGAATTGAGAGATTATCGATTTTATTCATCAGATATGCTGCATCCCTCCGAATTGGCAATCGATTACATTTGGGAGAAATTTGTCGATACGTTTTTTAACAAAGAAACAAAAGCATTGAACAAGCGAATTTCTCAACTAAAAAAAGAGAAAAATCACAAACCTTTCAATCCAGAAAGCGATGAGTTTATTCAATTCTCACAGAAATTAACTGAAAAGGAAAATCAAATGTATAAAGACTTTCCCTACTTGATGAGGGATTGATTGAAGGGACCTTCTCGAGAATATTTCCTAAGACATTAATTTCCAAACTAAATTTGTCATTCTTTCGAAAGCAGGAATGACAATAAAAATTGTTTCGTTTTTATTTCAAATACTTGCTTAACAATCCAGAAACTGATTCATCCTTCGCATTTTCTGTAATTTTATTATATTCTGTTTCAGACAATTCTTCTTTCACTTTAGCCTCCACGGCCAACAAAGGTTTCTCATCGGGTGGTTCAGGAAACAAATTTTGCTCTTTGAATAATCTCCTTGTTACCACAGCCACTTCATGAGCTCCAGAATAATTACCTTTTTGTTCCAACAAGTAGGATAGAGCTATCAATCCATACGCATCTTCAGAAGTGGAATCTAGTTCTCTGCGCAAAGCATAATACTTAGCTATCAATCGTGCTGCTTCCTCAAAATCTCCTTTGGCTGTAGACACAAACGATTTATTAAAATGATCAATCATAAACATTCCCTTTGAGCCTGTTTCGGAACTGAGTTCCATGCTTTCGATATAGAATTTTTCTGCTCTATCTAAGTTTCCAACCAACCTCCACATTTCTGCATTTTGGTGGGCTCGGTACATCATCCATTTTTTGTTTCCCGATGTTTCCGCAAGTGACTTCAATCCTTCGCTCAATTCTGCCAATCTGTTCGTGTCCAAATCTCTTTGAGCGTTTCTGCACAGCGAAGTAAGTGCTCTACCTACGAGTGTGTCGTTCTTGGTTTCTTTCCCAATAGCCAATACTTTTTCTGCCAACTCCACCGATTCATTGTCTTTTCCTTCTTTAAAGAGTTGATAAGCTTCGGCAAGCATTTCTTTGGGAGCGAGCTCTATGGTTTTCTCCTCTGTTTGTATGACCTTAGGTTTTTCTTGGGAAGAGCCGCAACTTATTTGTAAGGTTGCAAGTAGTAAAAATGGAATTGATTTTTTCATAGCTTTTATTCATTTGCTGGTGTTCCTTTTTACACAGAAACCACCTCATTCATTCGTTTGTAACGAAGTTATACAAAAAATCAAATTTCCATCAATTTGTTTGGTTCAAAAGCGGTATTTCAAGCCCAAGAAAATTTGATTTTCATAAATCACACAAGGTCGGTTGGCAGATTTATTTTAAACTTTCGCTCTGCAGGGTTATTGGTCGGAACGGTTTGAATATGGGTAGTAAGGGAGTAAAAAGGACTGAACTTTCGGTTAAGCAGTTAGCCAAATCTTTGATTTGGATTTTACCTTAATTTTTTTCTAAAAGCTATATCAAAGATTTGGCGGACTTTATTCAATGCTCTGAATTTTCAATTTACTTCAAAATCCCCTATTACTTATACATTTTGTTATGGGCTTTTAGTTTTTATTCATTTTAGCAATAACGCGAAGTGATATAATTGAATCTTTAAAATTTCCAAATATTTTCACAGTACTCTGTTGAACGCCATCATTTTCTATGGAGCTCCTATTAGGTGTAAATCTTAATATAATTTCATTTTTTTCATTAGGTAAAATTGTATCTTTAGGATAAGACGTTATTGTACAACCGCAACTAGAAATTGCTTTTGAAATCAATAGGGTATTTTCGCCTATATTTTCAAAAGGGAAACTGATTGAAGTGTCTTTCAAAGTTGTTAATTCTATAATTTTAGTTTTGCTTGTAAAGTTTATTTTTGTTGGAACTAACTGTAAAATTGAGTTTGAAGGGATTTTAATAAATGAAACTTTTTTATTGTTTGATGATTCACACATTGTAAATAAGCATAATAGTGGAATTAATAAAGTTGCTTTCATTTTAAATTATTTTAAAGAGATGATATGACAAGATGGATGTTTTGTGATTTTGGTTATTTTCATTACCTATATCAATTAATATACCTTCTGGAACAGGAATTATGGCGTTTAGTTGATATGTGTTTTTAGGAAAAATTGTTTCGCTTAAAAATTCAAAATCCGAATTGTACATTTGGATAGAAAATTCTTTATAATCAGTGGTTCTAAAATAGGGGTTTTTCCATTTTATTATTTCATCAGTAGTATGTGAACAAATTTGATAATATAACTTACGATATGAATCATAAATTATCCTTTCATAACTTCCATTTTTCAAACTAAAATCAACAGAGTATGTAATGTCATCAAATCTAGTTGTATCATATTTGCTATCAAAAAATGTATTGTTGCATTTTTCAAGGTTAATATTTTCTAATTTATGATTCTTTTTTAAGATTTTTAAATTTTCTTCAGATGAAAATCCCACATAATATGAGTTATCATTACTACAAATCCGTGGAAATAGTTGACGAAAAGTGTATTCATTATTAGAATAATATTCGGAAAACATGATTTCATTAACTAAATTAACATTTATAGAATCTTTTATGCTATAATCCAAAACATAAAATGTATCATATTTCTTTAAATAATAATACGGGGCAAAATGAGAATGATAAACAATTAATTGTTTTTTCTTTTTTAAATTAACAATTGGAATAGTGTTCGCACCATCATTAAAGTTTCCATATGCAATGTTGCCAAAATCGGGAATTTTTTTTGGAGTAATATTAAAACTTTTTTCAATTTTACCAGAAGAATTTATTATGTAATATTCTGAGTTAAGTTGAGTTGAAATAATAATATACTCTTCGTTAATAAATTGAAAAGCCCTAACTTCCTTTTTATTTGGGAGGTTCTCTAAATTTATTTTTTTGTATTCAACTTTTGTTTTGTAATCAAAAAAATGAAGACAATAATCCACATTAGAATAAACAACTAAACTTGGTTTTTCCCAGTTGTAAAATTTAGCATTTATTCTGTGAGTGGGACTAATGTCTGTTTCTGTAAAGAATTTAATTTCACTGTCATAAATGAATTCAATAGTTTTTCTTTTGCAATTTAAAAAAAAAAGAACTATCACTATAATTTGGAGTGTTTTCATAAGTAACTTTAATTCAGATTTTAAAAAAAAAGGCTTTGATTACATAATCAAAGCCTTTTGCTTTTTATTTTATAGGCAAAACGTATATTTCAGTATTGCTTTCAGTAGCCACAACTCCAAAATAATCTACTTCATTATTTGAGGTTAGATGTTTTAAGAATGCACTCCCATTTAAAAACATTTCAAGAATGTCTGACTCAAATACACCTTCGTAGTATTCTTCATTATTTCCGAAATAGTCTGAATTATCCACTGGGTTTGGAGATAATCCGAATAATTCAGATTTTTTATTTCCGTCTATAGTTACTTCAGCAGCACAGCCTATTTTTGATTCAGTACAGTCATTTGATGAAAAACGACCATTTTTATCGCCTCCAATTTTTAATTGTGAAGGGGTGATTTCTGAATTAATATTATTACTAGGCGTTATTCCTTGTTCTTTTGAACAGCTACTTAATAGTAGTATTGAACTTAATACTGTTGTAAAAATTATTTTGGTTTTCATATTTTTTGTTTTATGTATTCATCCGAATACGGGTTTGTATTTTTTTACCACTTTAGTTTTAATTTAGGAGAGAACTTTATCAATATATTTGACTTTCAAATTATTGATTTACTCCTTTATGAACTTTAAAACGAACTATTGTTATCCTGTTTATTTTATCATCCAAGTAAGGAAAGCACTCAGATATGATTCATACGAAACCGTTTTTGATAGTAGTATTAATTGCCCATAACTTGCTGTTACCCGGAAGTTACACAACACTTGTTTTCTCTCACTTTTTACGGGGAGTATTCGTTTAAGAGGTAGGTTTTGTTGCTCGAAATACGGATTGCCGATTCATGCGCTCAATCAGTGGTAAACGTAACTTACAAGGGAAACACAAAAAATAGAGAAATTCCTTTCTTTTTACAACTCTAGGATTATCTATCGAGAGAAGAGATATTTTTGAGTAATTATGAGTTGAAATCGAGGCGAGAAACACAGTGATTTGGTTGCTTTCATTGCAACGGAATGTTGCTTGATCGCAGGATTGGAATTAAATAGACATAAGGCGAAACAAAAACCTACCTAAACCCCTTGGTTTTAAATAAAAATCACTACTTTTGCAGTCCATAATGGAAAATCCAGTCAGCACAGGATTCTTTTTAACTCAATTATAAACGCTCTCGCAATTGCTGAATACCGAGATACAAATATCACAATATGTCTGAAAATACAGAAGACAAAGCAGCTGAATCTACACCAGAAGCAGTTGAAAATCAAGTAAATGAAACAGTAACAGAAAACACAGAAGCGGTATCGACTGAAAAGTTGGTAAAGAAAGATGTGACAACAAAAGAAGCTGTTGAAACTGAAGCAGATGATGAGGTAAAAGAAATTGTTGCTGAAAGAAAATCTGAAGAAGAAAAAATTGACTTAGAAAATTTTGATTGGGATAAATACGCTGCAGGCGAAACTTACTCTGACGAAGAAGCAAAAGCAATTGAAGCAAAGTATGAAGGTACTTTGAAGTCTATCAAAAACAAAGAGTTGGTAACTGGAAAGGTGACAGCAATTGGAGATAGAGAAGTAGTAATTAACTTAGATTACAAATCTGAAGGAGTTGTACCTATCAATGAATTTAGATACAACCCAGACTTGGCGATTGGTGACGAAGTAGAATTGATTGTAGAAAGACTTGAAAACAAGAAAGGACAATTAGAAGTTTCGCACAAAATTGCTCGAGTTCATAGAGCATGGTTGAAAGTAAACGAATGTTTAGAAACAGGAGAAATCATTACTGGTAGAGTAAAATCTAGAACAAAAGGTGGATTGATTGCTGATGTTTTTGGAATTGAAGCTTTCTTGCCAGGTTCACAAATTGATGTGAAGCCAATTAGAGATTACGATGAGTTTGTTGGAAAAAACATGGAGTTCAAGGTGGTGAAAATCAACCATGAATTCAAAAACGTTGTTGTTTCACACAAAGCGCTTATCGAAGCAGAATTGGAAGAGCAGAAAAAACAAATTATGTCTGGTCTTGAAAAAGGACAGGTATTACAAGGTATTGTTAAGAATGTTACTTCATACGGAGTATTCGTTGACCTTGGAGGGGTAGATGGTTTGATCCATATTACTGACCTTTCTTGGAAGAGAATCAAGCATCCAGAAGAAATTGTTACTCTTGACGAAAAAATCAACGTGGTTATCCTTGACTTTAATGACGACAAGAAGAGAATTGCTCTTGGATTGAAACAATTAGAGAAACACCCATGGGATTCATTGGATGAAGGATTGAAAGTAGGGGACAACGTAAAAGGAAAAGTGGTAGTAATGGCTGATTACGGAGCATTTGTTGAAATTGCTGACGGAGTAGAAGGTCTTATCCACGTATCTGAAATGTCGTGGTCACAACACTTGAGATCTGCACAAGATTTCGTAAACGTTGGAGATGAAATCGAAGCACAAATCTTAACTCTAGATAGAGAAGAAAGAAAAATGTCTTTAGGTGTGAAACAACTTTCTCCAGATCCATGGGAAGGAATCGCAACTAAATACCCAGTAGGTTCTCAACACAAGTCAACTGTAAGAAACTTCACAAACTTTGGAGTATTTACTGAGCTTGAGCCAGGAATTGATGGATTAATTCACGTATCTGACTTATCTTGGAACAAGAAAATCAAGCACCCATCTGAATTCTGTAACGTAGGTGACGAATTGGAAGTGGTAGTAATGGAACTTGACCAAGAGAACAGAAAACTTTCTTTAGGACACAAACAACTTGAAGAAAAGCCATGGGAGCAATTTGAATCTGTATTCACAGAAGGATCTGTTCACCAAGGAACTGTTATCAAAGTTGAAGCTAAATCTGGAGCAGTAGTATCATTGCCTTACGGTATCGAAGGATACGCACCAGCTCGTCACTTGAAAAAGAATGACGGTGAAAAAGCTAAATTGGACGAAGTATTGGATTTTGTAGTGTTGGAGTTTGATAACTCTAGCGGAAAGATTATCCTTTCTCATACAAGAACGTTTGAAGAAGTTCAAGAAAAAGAAGCAAAACAAGAAAAAGCAAGCACTGCTAAGAATATGAAGAAAGTAAATACAGGGAATGCTGCATCTACTCTTGGAGATATGATTGATTTGCAAAACTTAAAAGATAAATTGGAAGGGAAATAGATTTCACACCCAATTTGAGCAACCTAAAAACTCTTCTCGAAAAATCGGGAAGAGTTTTTTTTTGTTACCTTTGTTTTTTAAGAAACAGATTTTTTAATACTCACTTTACCCCGAGACGATCAATGAGTTTACAAGAGAGAGAAATACTCAATAAAACTGAAATCAACATTCTTATATCAAGATTAACTCGTCAATTAATCGAAAATCACAACCTTTTTGAAAACTCAGTCCTTATTGGTGTTCAACCAAGAGGAATTTATGTAGCGAATCGTTTGCAAAAAAAGCTCAAAGAATTGAGCGGTATAGACGTGCTTACAGGTTCTATTGATACAACGTTTTTTAGGGATGATTTCAGAAGAAAAGAAAAACCGCTCTTGCCAAGCGTTACCAACCTAGACTTTTCGATTGAGGATAAAAAAGTAATCTTAGTGGACGATGTGTTGTTTTCTGGCAGAACAATTCGTGCTGCAATGGATGCGCTTCTTACATACGGAAGACCAACCTCCATCGAGTTACTCGTATTGGTGGATAGAAGATTTAGCAGAAATTTGCCCATTGAGGCAAACTATGTTGGCAAATATATCGATACACTTTCTAACGAGAGAGTGGAAGTGATGTGGCAAGAAATTGATGGAACAGACAAAGTAATATTGGTAAAAAAATGAAAGGACTGAGTACAAAACATTTATTGGGAATAGAACATTTGCTAAAGGAAGACATTGACATGATTTTTCAAGTAGCAGATAATTTTAAAGATATTATTAACAGACCGATAAAAAAAGTACCGACACTGAGAGACATCACAATTGCCAATTTGTTTTTCGAAAATTCTACTCGAACTAAATTGTCTTTTGAATTAGCAGAAAAGAGACTTTCTGCTGATGTGGTAAATTTTTCTGCAGCAAGCTCAAGTGTAAAGAAAGGTGAGACATTGATTGATACTGTGAACAATATTCTGGCTATGAAAGTAGACATGGTTGTCATGAGGCATCCAAGTCCGGGAGCGGCAGAGTTTCTCTCCAAACACATTGACTCTGTTATTGTTAATGCAGGAGACGGAACACACGAACATCCAACTCAAGCTCTGCTAGATGCATATTCTATCCGCGAAAAGCTCGGAGATGTAAAAGGAAAAAAAGTCGTGATTGTGGGAGATATCCTTCATTCTAGAGTGGCACTTTCCAACATATATTGCCTTCAAAAACTAGGCGCAGAGGTAAAGGTTTGTGGACCTTTAACTTTGATGCCAAAACACATTGAATCGTTGGGAGTGAAAGTAGAAACAAACCTTCTAAAAGCATTGGACTGGTGCGATGTGGCCAATATGCTCCGAATTCAGCATGAAAGGCAGGAAATAAAGCATTTTCCTTCCTTGAAAGAGTATACACTCCAATATGGATTGACTCAAGAAATATTGAACTCCTTGAACAAGGAAATTATAATCATGCATCCAGGACCCATAAACAGAGGTGTCGAAATTTCAAGTGAAATTGCGGACTCTGACAATGCCATTATTTTGAACCAAGTGGAAAACGGTGTAGCAATAAGAATGGCTGTCATTTACTTGCTGGCAGGAAAGATTTAACTTTGAATTGTATAATATTTATTCTATCTTAGGATATAAATTTTATAGCCCTATTCAAAATGAGTATTACAATTGAAGAAAAAAGTAACTATAGTTTGCTGAAAATCAAAGAGGAAAAACTAAACAGTGTCAATTCTCCTGATTTAAAATCACAATTAGTCACCTTAAATAAACAAGGAAACAAAAACATTATTGTGGATATGAATGAGGTAAAGTATTGCGATTCTTCGGGGTTGAGTGCACTTCTCATCGGTAATAGACTATGCAATGAGATGGAAGGTAAATTTGTGATCAACTCTCTGCAAGAGATGGTTCAAAAAATGATAGAAATATCTCAATTAGATAAAGTATTACACATTACAAATGAAATAAACCAAGCCGAAGAGATGATGAAATAATTACTTCGGTTTTTAATTTATAACAATGAAAAAAATAATTCTTTCTATATTAATGTCAGCGACATTTATTGGATATTCACAAACATGCGCTGTCGATGTGTCTGGATTGGATGCCTACATATCTCCTGATACTTGGGGGATTATGCCTGACACAACAGACAATCTTCCTCCTGCTCAAATTGGAGTTCAGTATGACACGTTTTTATCCTTCAAGCTGCCTCAGTACGCAAACGAATTGGATCCAACGTTGCCAGCTATACAATTAGCAACTCTTCAACTGATTAATGTTACTGGGTTGCCAGCAGGTATTAGTTTCACATCTTCTGCTTCTACGTCAGACAGTATTTTTTGCAATACAGTAGATTGTAAATGGAATGGAGGTGCTTATGGTTGTTTAAGAATAATAGGAACTCCATCAGTTACCGGAACTTTTCCTTTGATTATTACACTTGAAGGTAAGACAATTGGGGGGCCACTCGCCCAAACGGGTACAGGGGATATCAATGGGTACCGAATTGTGATTAATACGACAAGCCTTGAGGAGAATGAGAATTCTGAATTGGCAGTGGAACAAAATTTCCCAAATCCGTTTTCTGAAAGTACAACGATTCTATATTCAGTAAAAGGGAATACAACAGTTCATTTTTCGGTCATGAATTTATTAGGAAAAACTGTATATACTAATCAGTATTCTGCTAAGGAGGGACAAAACAGCATTGAATACAATGCACAGCAACTAAGCAAAGGAATATACTTCTATTCACTTGAATTAGATGGAAAGAAAATAACGAAAAGAATGGTAGTTACGAAATAACAATTCCAAAACTTGAAACTAAGCCAGATATATTCTCACGAGTAAATCTGGCTTTTTTTATGTTATTCCTAGTTGGGTCTATGTTAAAATCATCGGCCGTTCGAAAATCCGCTTTAGATAAGTTTGTTCTATCAAAAATTGCATTACTGAGATTACAAGACTCAAAGAGTGATTCAGTTAAGATAGTTTCTGTAAAATCAACTTCTTGTATGTCACATTCTCTAAACTTTGTTTTATTTAAGTTGAGAGCGTAAAACGAGCTCAGGTTCAAGTTGCAGGAATTGAATTTTACTTTGAAAAGAAATGGATTCACAGAATGAAATTGAACACCAATGAGTTTGGAACCAGAAAAGGATACTGTTTTGAGTGAAGTATGGGCTAACTCAACATTACTCAAATTGCAGTCTATGAATTCGCAATCTAAGAATTCAAAATTAGAAAATACCTTCCCAGAAAATTCACACTGAATGAATGAACACTCTCGATAAATCGCGCGCTCCAAACTTTCAATTTTTGTGAATTCTTTGGCTGTGATTTCTTTTAACATACTATAATTTTTTTTACCCAAACTCCCTTTGGATGATAGAGTCGCAAAAGATAAACTCCTTTTGATAAGTTGTAAACGTCTATTTTATCCAAATTCCTTAGGGTTCCATCAGTATTTTTTTCATGATTAAAGTTACTTACAATTTTCAACTTACAGACAGAATTACCTAAAAATGAAACTGGCACAAGTATTGACTTTAAGAATTGACTGAAACATCCAATTGCAATGAAAACAATTGTTAGTCAGTCGATTAGTTTTAATTTAACCATTTGAATAGATGTAATTTTAGGAACCACCTAATTATGAATCTGTCAAAATGACCCACTATATTATGAATGAAAAAATGGAAGATGGATTTTTACACTTTGCTCAATCCAATGACGAAGGTGAGTTTATACCTCTAATCACAACCGAAGATGAGGATGAGATGAATAAGGAAGAATTTCCTGATGATCTGCCTATTTTGTCTTTAAAAAACAATGTGTTATTTCCGGGA
>Ga0209555_10001669_pt1 | contig 16604 bp, 14 predicted proteins | sample SaaInl85LU_5_DNA_FD_184643 | JGI IMG/M metagenome (GOLD analysis project Ga0209555, IMG submission 184643) | Marine microbial communities from expanding oxygen minimum zones in the Saanich Inlet - ESP_85LU_5_DNA (SPAdes) (version 2) | ecosystem: Environmental > Aquatic > Marine > Intertidal... | reverse complement strand
AAAATTGGCCCCCACATTCGCCCCCACAACATTGACCATACCCGCTAATTCCGCCACGCGCCCGCACGCCTGCGCGTCGATGCAAACATGTTTGTTTTGCCGCTTGGGTACGCAGCTGTTTGCCTGCTGACGCGGCTGTGGCTCGGTTAAGGCGCTACGGGGGCTGGGTGTGGGGTAATGTTGGCTGTGAGGCTGTTGCAACGCACCTCTATTCACGCACCAATTTCAAGCTGAACCGTGCCGCGGCTCTCGCTGAGTGGCGTCAATTATTGAGTGCATAGATTTATGCTGCGCCAGCAATCCGATGCGAGTTCTCATTAGTTTGACAGCACCGATTTTTTTTACAGCTGGGGCCAAACAATATCGACGGCTACAAAATCGGCTCTTTGTAGAGATGGCACTCTACTGCGCCAGTTTCGTCCACGACATTTGGTGGGGCCTCGATCCTGCACTCGGGCCGGGCCAGCGGGCAGCGTGGGTGAAAGGCACAGCCTGAAGGCGGAGCAAGTGGGTTGGGAAATGTTGCTCCAAGTTGGATATCAGGCACGCCCTTGCCGGGGTCCGGCGTTAGGACCGAGGCTAAAAGGGCGCGCGTATAAGGATGGCGCGGATTGTCAAAAATTGTTCGCGCATTCCCAGATTCCACAATCCTGCCAAGATACATGACTGCAACCTTGCTGGCCAAATGTTCGACCACCGCAAGGTCATGACTAATGAACAGATAGCTCAGTCCGAGTTCGGCACGCAGGTCAATCAACAGGTTCAGGATCTGCGACTGAACCGAAACGTCGAGGGCCGAGGTTGGCTCATCGCAAATGATAATCTCGGGGCGCAGCACCAGTGCTCGGGCAATTGCCACACGTTGCCGCTGACCGCCAGAGAGTTGGTTTGGATAGCTGTTATAGAACCGCGGTGGCAATCCAACCAGGTTCATGATCCGATCGACCGTGGCTCGTATTTCGGCTGGGTTGCCTTGTTGGTGGACACGCAACGGCAGCGAGACAATATTTCCAATAGTCTTGCGCGGATTAAGAGAGGAATATGGATCTTGGAAAACCGCCTGCAATTGGCGTGTCCGCTCTCGACGATTGCGCGCATTGGCGGCGCTGCCTCCGCGTAAAATCTGACCCGAGCTTGGAGGCAAAGTATCCAGCAGCATCTTCGCCAGCGTGGTCTTGCCACAGCCGGATTCACCGACGAGCGCCAGTACATCGCCAGGCATCAACTTTAGCGAGACACCGCGAACAGCCTGCAATTGTTTTTTTGGGGCAAAGAGTCCGTTTCGAACGATGAAGCTACGAGACACATCTCGGAGTTCAAGAAGTGCATCAGTTTTCATTGTGTGCCCTCTAAAGCGATATCTGGCGATGCATTAGGCTTAATCGGGTAGAGGCAGCGCACGGCCCTATCGGAGCCTGTTTCCCTTAGGGCGAGCGTATCGGTGCGGCAATTGGCAGTGGCGAAATCGCAACGCGGCGCAAAAGCACAACCCTGCAGCTTGCCCGCTAAAGATGGAATTGAACCGGGGATCGAACCCAAATGTGCGCCCGGTTTAGTTTTGCCGGGGATCGGGATGCAGTTGATCAGACCACGTGTATAAGGGTGCTGCGGGCGCGCAAAAAGATCAGCCGTCGGGGCCAGTTCGACAAGCTGGCCGCCGTACATCACCGCCACATGGTCTGCGATCCGGGAAACGACGCCAAGGTCATGGGTGATAAAAATCATTGTCATGCCCAATTCGCGTTGCAGCGATGACAGCAAGAACAGGATTTGCGCTTGAATGCTGACGTCAAGTGCCGTGGTCGGTTCATCGGCTATAATGAATTCGGGTTCACACATCAGCATCATCGCAATCATCACCCGCTGGCGTAGCCCGCCTGATAAGTGATGGGGATACTGCCTCAAGCGGTTAGTGGCCGCTGGAATACCCACCTTTTCCAGCCAGAAGGCCGCTTTTTCCAGCGCCTGTTTGCGTGATGACCCACGATGGCGGGTTAGCATTTCGGCCATCTGTTCGCCGATTGTTAGACTGGGATTTAGCGAGGTCATTGGTTCTTGAAAGATCATGGCCATGCGGCTTCCGCGCACATCAGCCATTGCGCGACGGTCGAGCGACAAAAGGTCGGTTCCTCCCACACGAAGCCGGGTCGCGTTGCGCTTTGCTGTTGGCGGCAGCAGCCCCATAAGTCCAAGCGACGTGATGGACTTGCCAGAGCCGGATTCGCCAACGATGCAAAGCGTTTTGCCCTGCTCAACGCTGAAGCTGACGTCGCGAACCGCCTTGATTGTGCCCCTTGCTGTGGCAAATTCGATGTTTAGGCTCTCGACCTGAACGAATGGTTCTACGCTCATATCGGTCACCTCTTCTCTGGCGCGGTTACGTCACGCAGACCGTCGCCAAGAAGATTGATCGCCAATACCACCAGTAACAGGGCAACGCCGGGGATCATTACCAGCCAAGGTTTGAAAAAGAGGTGCTGTTTGCCCTCGGCTATCATAATCCCCCATGATGGCGTCGGTGGCTGGACCCCAACGCCGAGAAACGAAAGTGCCGCTTCGATCAGGATCGCTGAGGCCATTGTCAGCGTTAGCACAACGATGACCTGATTTAGTACATTGGGCAGTACTTCAGTCGCTAGAATTCGGGGCGTGGAGCAGCCGACAGTTTCGGCGGCGGTGATAAAATCCATACCTCGGATTTGCATGGTAGTTGCGCGGGTAACCACGGCAAATTGATGCCACAGGAGAAAACCGAGGACGAGGATCACTGTCTGCAATGATCCACCGACAAGCTGCACTATCGCGAGAGCCACAAGGATCGTCGGGATCGAAAGCTTGATTGTCACTAGAAACATTACGACCGAGTCGGTGCGGCCACCAAAATAGCCTGCAATTATGCCAAGGAACGTGCCTATGGTGCCGGAAATCAGCGCAGTTGTAAAACCGATCAACAGCGACACGCGCGCGCCGTACAGCAGCCTGCTAAAGTAATCGCGGCCTAAGTGGTCAGTGCCAAGAATATAGTCAGCGCTGCCGCCCCTCATCCAGAAAGGTGGCTGCAAGCGGTCGGCTAAGGATTGCTGGAATGGACCGTGTTGGGCTAGCAGCGGCGCGAATAGTGCGGCCAGAATCACTAGGATCAGGATAGCCCCGCCAATCACTACACCTTTGTGTCCAAGCATCCGCCCTGCCAGCAAACGCCACGGCCCGGGTTCTCGGACCGTTTCGCTTATTATATCTGTGTGTGTGGACATATCAGGAGATCCTTATCCGAGGGTCGATATAGGCATTGATGATGTCCGACAGAGCGGCGAAGACTATGAAAAATCCAGAAAACAGGATGATGATTGCCTGCATTGTCGGAATATCGGACCGCAGGATGGACTCGTAGGCAAGGCTACCCAACCCGTGCAACGCAAAAACTGCCTCGACCACAATCGATCCGCCAAGCATATGAGCGGCCTGGATCGCAGCAACCGAGACCACGGGCACCACGGCATTTCGCAGGGCATGTTTGACGTAGACTTGTCGTGGAAGCATGCCTTTGGCCCAGGCCGTACGAATGTAGTCAGAGCCCAACACCTCAAGCATTCCGGTTCGCGTCAGACGCATGATCGCCGGCACCGCATTGGTTCCCAGAACGATCATCGGCATGATGAAGGAGACGAACCCTTCGGTACCTGAGGCAGGCAAAAGCCGGAACTGCACGGATAAAACATAGATGAGCAGAAGGCCAAACCAGAAGTTCGGGATCGCTTGCCCGAAGACCGCCACTGACAGCGCTAGCCGATCGGTCAAGGTATTGGGGTAAACCGCGGCTATAACGCCAAGCGGGATACCAAGCACAAGCGCAAAAACAATAGATAATGCACCAAGTTTGGCCGTCACAGGCAAGCGCTCCGCTATGAGCGTACGAACTTCTAAACCGAAATAGGGGCTTTTGCCAAAATCCCCTTGCACCGCATTGGACAGCCAGTCGGCATATTGCACATAAAGTGGCCGGTCGAACCCATAGGCCACACGCAGCACTTCAATTTCCTCGGCCGAAGCATCCTCTCCCGCGATGGCGATTGCCGGATCGGTTGCGACATGCAGCAAACCGAAGGTGAGCATTGAGACGCAAAGCGCTACTGCCATCGCAAGAAGGACACGCCGGATCAGGAATTTTAACATAGCAATAAACCTGCACTTCCCAAGTCAGCGGCCACCGTACCTAAAAAAATCGCTATACGTTGATCCAATTCCGACACTCCGCTCGTACGACATGGTTTACTATTCATTTGCTTACATTCTTATTAAGCTAGGGTCGTTAAATTTGGAAAGCTGAATTATGCAATTAGCACTTCGGAAAATTCGAATTGTTGATGTGGTTACGCCTTAAAGACCAAGCTCCGTACAGACTTCTTTGAGGCAACGCGTAAACAAATCGCGTGACGCGTGCGGTTTCGCCGTCCGCGAAACGAAATAACCTAGTTTCTCACGAATATTCGGCTTCAAAGGAATGAATGCAAGGCGGTCGACCATATTTTGATCTAATGCGATCTGGTCAGTCAGCGTGAAGCCAAAACCAGCCATTACCAGGCGCAACGCAGCAGAACTGCTCGAGACTTCGTGCATGACAGACAAAGAATTTCCGTTCTTTGTCAACTCATCATCGACCATTTTGCGTAGCAATGTCGTTTCATCCAGCGCTATATAGTTTTCATCTTCAAGGTCTTCTGCCGAAAGATCCTGCCGCCCTGCGAGCCTGTGATTTTTGTTCATTACCACTTGGACATCCAGTTCGGCAAGGTGATGCGGTTGCATGCTATCTGCTGGCAGCGGCAAAGCGGAGACGCCAATGTCGTAAAGATCGTGCAGAATGCGGCGGCCAAGGTGCCGACGCGGATGCACCTCCAGTTTCATTCGCACTTCGGGTTCCAGTCCGGCGAAACGGATCATCGCGGGCACAACCAGACCATTGACGAGTCGCGGGTGGCAAATAATCCGCAGCGGTGTGATGTTCTCGGTTTTCATTTGCCGGAACATCGCCGGGATCTCATCGATGGATGACAGTAGGCGCAGAGCCTCAGGGTAAAACTGCTCTCCCTCTCTGGTGGGCTCAAGGCGTTTTTTATGACGGTGAAATAGAGTAACGCGATACTCATCCTCAAGAATCTGTATCAGGCGGCTGGCCGCAGACTGGCTTAGGTTCATCTTTGCCGCGGCCTGGGCAAGCGTGCCTTCCTCCAGAACATTGACAAAGACGCGGAGGCTTTTGAGGTTCATAGTTCGAATTTCTCGGCGTTAGGGTCGCACCTTTGCGTTATTGGAAATGTGTATCCGACGTTTGCTTCTATGTCCATTCGCCCGTTCAGCGCGGAATAACCGGCAGAATTAACCGCGACGGGCGTGTTTTATCGTGGAAAACGGTCTGCTGGGCGGGCAGTAATTCGACGTCTGACCAAAAGTCACGCCCGGTATTGTGGTTACGATCGAAATTAGGGAAATCACTGCTCGACACATCCAGTCGGATGCGATGCCCCTCGCGAAACAAGATCCCCGTAGGATTAAGCGCAATATTTAACTCGTAGCTTTCACCGGGTTGAAGCGCGGACGCGGGCGTGTCAAACCCGTTGCGAAAACGACAACGCAATATGCCATAGGTGACATTGACCGCCCGTCCTTCTGGATCGACGTCAATCAGTTTGGCGGTGAAATCGGTATCCGGCGCATCGCAGCCAGCCCAAAGGATCAAGCGCACCGGGCCTGTCACCTGGATGTCCTTGTCCAGCGGCGGGGTTTGGTAAACCAACACGTCTTGCCGATGGTCGTTGGGTGTCTGCCAACGCGGTTCCATCTGGACGTCTTTGCTCATCAAGCTCATCACTGGGTCGCGCGGATCGTAGGCGTAGCTATCGGCGACCTCGTCCTCGGGGGGGACGACCGAAAGCACCCCGTCACCTGAAAGGGTATTGGCGGTGCCGGCGCTATGCAGGAAGTATTCGGTATAAACCGCGCGTTCCGGCGGCCATTCCTGTTCATAATGCCAGCGGTTTTCACCCATGATGAAAACGCGCACTGGCGGTTTCGGCGCAGGTTGTAGCCTCTTCAATGTCAGATCGCACCACTCAAGCAGCAATTCCTCGTAAAGCGTTTCAGCCTCGGGCCCGAAATCCATAACGCCCTGCTGCCGTTTCAACGCTCCCATGCCGTGCCCCCAAGGCCCGACGATCAGCTGGTGCTGGCCACGCAGATGCTCAGGGCCATTGGCCTCCATCCCCTCATACTGCTCGATCGCGCCGATTATCCGGTCATACCAGCCAGTCAAGGAACAGGTTGGCACCTCCACATCTGGGTGGATTTCGTCAAAACCCCAGGTCTCTTGGTCCTGTATCCGCATGTAATCTTTCAACTGCGGCGTTAGCGATGAAAAGGCATGATCGGGGATGTCACCCAGAGGCAGAAACCAGATCCATTTGTACCGCTCGACATCGTACCAAAGCAGATCCGCCTCATCGCGATTTTCAGGGCCGCTCAGGTCGCCGTCCCGTCGGCGGGTATCGGCAGCCTGCTGATACATCCAGTGCAGCCGCCGACCGGTTTCGAAAATACCGCGGGTGTTGTCGAGAATGCGCGCGGCCATGCCAGAGCCAAATAGTGAGACAAGATGCGGTGGCTTAGTCGGGGCCGCCATCCAGCTCGACCAAGACGAATAGGAATGCCCCCAGATGCAGACCTTGCCGTCAGAGCCGGGCAGTCCCGCCGCCCATTCGATTGAGTCAAAACCATCTTCAGCATCCTTTGTCATGTGGCGACCATTGCGCGCCATATGAAAGCTGCCATCTGAACGATACCGTCCACGGATGTCCTGCAAGACGCAGATATAGCCTTGCGTAGCCATAAAACGGGCCACGCGTTGGTAGATCGGTCTGGTCTTGTCATAGGGGGTGCGGCTGATCAGAACCGGGAATTTCTCGTCGGCAGCCGGACGGAACACATCGGCGCGAAGGGTGGTGCCATCGCGCATCTGCGCCTCTGTATTCTCTTGTATCTCAACTGCGAATTGCACGGCAACCTCCGTTGCATGATGGTGCGGCCGCAGGATGCGGAACGCAAGACGGCGCCAGAATGACCGGCGCCGTTATTATTCTACGCTTATGGGCTTACTTCCAATGCGCCAGATAGAAATGTGGGTTACCGCCCGCGTCAGTTACGAATTCCAGATCGCCAGACGCTGCATAGTTCATGTTGTCCGAGAACAGCGGCAGCGCATAGGCCTCGGCCGCAACCTTACGCAGCGCCATATGCAGCAGTTCACGGCGTGCCTCAACATCAGTAGTCATGTTGGCCTGTTTAATCCACCCAGCGACTTCGCTGTCCTGGGCCAGATCACGCGAGGTCAAACCAAAGAATGCAGGCACGAAATTGCCGACATCTGCGACTTGTGAGCCGATCGAGCCATAAATCAGTGGACGCTGACCAGCGAACCACTCCTCCTTGAGCGGCGCAAGCTTGACGTAGTTGATTTCAGCTTTGATGCCCACTTCGCCAAGGAAGTTCATGATGGCCTCGACATAGGGTCGGTCGCGCCAGCCCGATAGGTTGGTTTCAAAACCATCTGGATAGCCAGCCTCGGCCAGCAAGGTGCGCGCCTTTGCTGGATCGTAATCGTAGCGAACCGTATCTTGCGGGCAACCAAAATCGCCAGAAAAGCAGAAAGCGTCTTGCACCTGCGCCGAACCTTTAACAAAGGCATCGACCATGGCCTGACGATCAATAGCATGCGCAATAGCCTGACGGACCAAAATGTTTTTGTAAGGTGAATCCTCACCGTTGCGACCGGCTGCATCCATAAGCATGTAGAACAGGCGCGAGGTGGCCTCGCTTGAAACAACAAGGCCATTATAGCCAGCCATTTCAGACGCTTGATCTGCGGGAACTTTATAAATCCAATCCAGACCTCCACTCACAATCTCTGCGATTTGGGTTGAGCCGTCTGGGATTATACGCACCAGCAGGGTCTTGATCGCTGGCGTGGCCTTGGGACCGCCTGCGAAATAAGCATTGTTGCGTTCGAGCACATACTCATTGCCCGTTTCCATGCTGGCGACTTTATAGGGGCCCGTGCCGATAGGGTGGATATTCATCGCTGCGACGCCATCAACATCATAGATGCCAGATGGATAGATCGGGAAGCTGGTCAGGAAACGTAGCGCCATCGCGTTCGGCGCTGTCATGTGAATACGCACATGGTTTGCGTCAATCTTCTCGACTGACCCAATCCATTTGCGATCTGCAATGGTTTTGACTTTGCTGTCAGGGTTGGTAATCCAGTTGAGCGTGTAAACCACATCATCTGCATCAAACGCGCTGCCGTCATGAAAAGTAACACCTTGGCGCAGGGTCAGATCGAGGGTCTTGTCATTGGGAAAGCTGTAGGACTCCGCCAATAACGGAACCAGTTCGCTGGTGGCCGGATCTATATAGGTCAGGCTGTCCCATATATGTCGGCTCAACAAAGAAACTGAACCAGCCGAGTCGTAATACGTGTCAAGGTTGGCTATTTCGATCTGTAGGGCCACTCTGAGAGTGTCGTCGGATTTGTCTGCGAAAGCTGGCGCCACCGGCATGAATCCCGCCAATGAAATGGCAAACGCTGCAAGGGCGATTCTTAGTTTAGGGCTATGCATAATTTTCTCCAAACTCCAGAGCGCTCGGAATCGAGCGCTCTGCACTATTTTTGAAGAGTAGCAGTGAAGTTATGTCCTCAAAAGTAGAATTATTCGATTATATCTTGCACTTATTCGAAGAATGGTATCGCCGATTTGTATTGCGTGTAAGTGCACCAAAATCGGCTCAACTCCCACATCATAGCATCTTATCCATCTTAGCCACCACACCTATATCCTTCTAATTTACGGGATTATAGTTTGCATAATTCGATTTTCTTGAATCTCTTTAATAGTATAGTTTCAAGGCATCCGGTACATGGTTACGCGGCGTAAACTGACTTTGCGTGCCTGTTTCGGTCTGAAAACATTGCGTAAGAAAGAGCCTCGATATGCCGTTTAGCACTTACCGCCCCGATTTGATGGGCACAGCCACCGTGAATGTGGACCGACCGTTGGTGTGTGGCGAATGGGCTACATTGAACTTGACTTATACCGCCGGGCATTTCGGCATTGATGATCTGGGTAGCTTGAAGATTTCGATCCGTTCAGCCTCTGACGAAACGTCACCCCAATTCGACGACCCCAAAGCCCCTGGATACACAACGATCACTGCGTCGAACGGGGCGCGGCTGAATGTGTCGTATCGCAAGAACAGCAACATCCGGCCATGGGGAAACACACTGCATATCCAATGCCTCAACTTTCTGTCGGCGGGGGATACTATCACCGTCCAGTTGGGGGATCGATCTCAAGGGTCGCCGGGCCTTCGGATGCAGACCTTTCGTGAATTTTCTCATGAATATCGGTTCCATGTGGATGCTTTCGCAACATATGATTTTGTTGTCCTGCCGTACGAGCAGCAGCCGAAGATTGAACTGATTCCCGGCCTAGCCGCGAGGCATGTTGCGATTCTGCCTACCCTACGCACCGTGAACGATATGTTTGCACTTGGGCTGAAAGCTGAGGACCGCTGGGGCAACCCAACCGAGGCAGATAATGCCAGTTACAGGCTGCACCCATCGCGCCCGGTCAAAGGCTTACCTGAGCGTATTTCGATGGCCGATAGCACAGAAGGCGTACTTCGCCTTGACGGGCTAAATGTGGCAAGCGCGGGAGAGTTGTTTGTCGAGATGATTGATGACAGAGGCACGGTCGTCGCCCGCTCAAACACTTTACGCAGTACGGATCATGGCGAAATGCGGCACTATTGGTCGGATATGCACGGTCAAAGCGGCGAGACAGTGGGCACTAACACTGCGCGACAGTATTTCGCTTTTGGCCGCGATAAGGCCCTGATCGACATTTGTGGGCATCAAGGCAATGATTTTCAGATCACCGATACGTTCTGGGCGGAGTTGAACCAGCTTACCGCAGAATTTGATGAACCGGGCCGTTATTTGGCCGTGCCGGGCTATGAGTGGTCAGGCAACACATCTGTCGGAGGCGATCATAATGTCTGGTATCGAACCGAAGGAAGACCGATTTACCGCGCACAACGTTCACTTGTCATGGAAGATTCAACAGACAAAAATGTCTGCCTCGACGCCAAGGCTCTGTTCGCTCATCTCAAAGACGAAGACGCTCTGGTTGTCGCTCACGTCGGCGGGCGCTATGCCGATATTTCCTTTGCCCATGATGCCAAACTGGAACCTTCGGTCGAAGTGCACTCCGCTTGGGGAACATTCGACTGGATCTTTGAAGATGCACTCAAGGCTGGCTACCGTGTCGGCATTGTTGCCGCGTCGGACGGGCACAAGGGACGTATTGGCGCAAGCTATCCCGGCGCGGGAAAATTCGGCTCGATGGGAGGGCTGACCTGTCACCTTATGCCGTCGCTTGACCGTGACAGTCTGTTTGCTGCCTTCCGCCGCCGCCGCCATTACGCATCCACAGGCTGCCGTCCTTTTATCGACGTTAGCGTCCCGCATCTGACCGATGCCATCGTGCGGATTTCGGATGCTGAAAGTGAAACGGTCACGACAGCGCAAATCGGCGACATCGTGACCTGCTCCAACTCCGAGGCCGAACTGCAGTTTGATATTTCTGCCCATGTCGGGATCGAACGGATCGATATCAGGGATGGTGTGCACCTTCTGAAACGCATTCTGACTGAGCCCGAAAAACGAAGGGCCGGGCGGCGCCTTCGGATCCAGTGCGAAGGCGCCGAGTACAGGGGCCGGGGGCGTCTGGTCAATTGGAACATGACAGTAACAGCAGTGTCGGCCGCCGTTCAGAAAGTATCGCCGATCAATTTTTGGAATCCTGACAGCACCGTTGAGGTCGACGGCAACACCGTTCATTGGGAGAATGTCACCACTGGAGGGTTTCACGCAGTCGATGTCTGGCTGGATGACACAACAGGCGGCTTTTTGCAGCTGCGCAACAACGATTCTGAATTCCAAGTAGATATGGCGGAGTTGGGCACAGAGGATATGGTCTACGATCTCGGCGGCCTCGGCAAAGCTATTCGGATCACGCGTCTGCCTGACGAACAGCTTGTCGCAACAATTCAAGACCACCTTCGCCTACCGCTGATCAAAGGAGAAGAGCGCTGCCTCTATCTACGCGTGACTTTCGAAGATGGACATGTAGCGTGGACAAGCCCGATCTACCTGACAACCCCATGACATAGAAAACTTATATTTAGGTACTGTCAGATTAAACTCGGTTGAAGCGAGCAGGGTGGTTTCGTAGGCTTGCCGTATGACAAAACACTCCCCATTCAGGTACTTTAAAACGAGCCCAGAGATCATCCGCTTGGCTGTGATGCTGTACATTCGTTTTCCGCTCTCACTCCGTAACGTGGAAGATCTTCTGCACGAACGAGGCATTGAGATCAGCCATGAAACAGTTTGGTTTTGGTGGAACAGATTTGGTCCGATGTTTGCAGAAGTTCGCTGCCGTCCACTATTCAGTCCACAACCATTTCAATCAGAAGCACCACTTCTACTCACGAGACAATTTCAAGCTCAATCGAACCGCCGGTCTTACTGAGTGGCGTCAATTATTGAGGGCGTAAGTTCAGGCTGCGCTAGCAATCTGATGCGACTTCTCATTCGTCTGACAGGACCTAGAAATGCTCTTTGCACACCTCAAACGCATCCTCGGGTTGGGACGATTACGATTACGCGGCCCATATGGCGCAAATGACGAATTCCTCCTCGCCGCAACCGCCCAGAACCTCCGCAAACTGGCGAAGATCTTTCCCGCACCGCAGCAAACGCCCAAAGCCTGACAGGAAAGGCGCTCGCGTCCAGTTTGAAACCGCAATTTCTGCGCCAGCAGAACGTTGTTTTTCCAAAAAATCAGCTACAAACCGACCTTGGCTACTTAAACTAAGTTTAATCTGACAGTGCCTATTCAGTTGAAAAGTTGGCTTTGAAAGTAAAATTATCACGGTGCCAGAAACTCGACCTTTGATCATGGTCAACTGAAAATAAAACCCTATACTGGACTGATAAAAGGGAGAATCATAATGATCAAGACACTTAAAACGGCAGCACTGAGCGCTGTGGTTGCTTTGGGATTTTCGGCAAACGCATCTGCCCAAGAACTCAACTTTTTCACAATCGGTACTGGCGGCACAGCCTATACTTATTATCCAGTCGGTGGAGTCATTGCGAATGCGATTTCAAAACCACCGGGTTCCCGTGAGTGTGGCCAAGGCGGATCATGTGGCGTGGATGGATTGATCGCATCTGCTGTATCTTCGCGCGGTTCAGTTGATAACGTGAACGCAATTTTGTCTGGCCTACGTAACTCAGGATTTGCACAATCTGATGTGGCGTATTGGGCTTATACTGGCACAGGCACAATGGAAGGCAAAGAACCAGCGACTGACCTGCGCACAATAGCTGCATTGTTTGAAGAACACATCCATTTGGTAGCCTTGGCAGACAGTGGCATTAATTCTGTGGCTGACCTTGCGGGCAAACGCGTATCTTTGGATGAACCTGGTTCAGGAACATACGTTGACGCAAACCTGATTTTGGAAGCCAACGGTCTATCCGCAAGCGACCTGACAGCGGAAGCGCTTAAGGGCGGTGCAGCATCAGAAGCATTGCGTAATGGCAAAATTGACGCGTTCTTCGTGGTTGCTGGCTATCCAACAGGGTCACTAGTTGAATTAGCATCAGCTGCAGACATCAAATTAGTGCCAATTTCGGGCGCAGGCGCGGATGCGTTGACAGACAAATACGGCTTCTTTGCATCTTCAGACATTCCGGCAGGGACATACGAAGGTGTTGACGCTACAACAACTGTTGCCGTCGGCGCACAGTGGTACACATCAGCTAACGAAGATGAAGAGTTGATTTATAACATCACCAAGGCCTTGTGGAATGATGAGTCACGCAAGCTGTTAGACGTGGGTCATGCTAAAGGCAAGACAATCACGCCAGCATCGGCCCTAAACGGCATCGGTGTTCCTTTGCACGCAGGTGCAGAGCGTTTCTACAAAGAGGCTGGTCTTCTTAAATAATCCAAAGGTTAAGCCTTTTGGCCTTGGGCATATGATGCGCCCAAGGCCTTTTATTTTCAAATAATACGGAATTTCATAATGGCCGCTGATACAGCACCCGAACTGACCTCAGATCAGCTGGCTGAAATTGAACGTAAGTTTGATCCTGAAACCGCGTTTCGCCCGACGGGTTGGATGATTGGCTTTGTGATTGCCGTCGCATTGGTGGCGATGTCAGTCTATCATTTTTATGCATCTGGGTTTGGTTTAGTGCGTGAATTGGTGCATCGCGGTATTCACCTGTCGTTTGTGTTGGGGCTTGTGTTCTTATTGTTTGGACTGCGCAAGTCAGACAACAACATGCCACCACAGGCGTGGTACCGTTTTGATGGCGTGCCACTGATAGATATGATTTTTGCGATCTTGGCCGTTATGGCGGCAATGTACTTGCCACTTTTGCCTGCGGCAGCTTTGGCACAGCGCGTCGGAAACCCATCTTCATCTGACGTCTTTATGGGAACAGCTCTCTTGTTACTGACGTTAGAGGCCACGCGCCGCAGCGTCGGACCAACGCTACCTATCATTGGGTTATTTTTCATCGCATTTGCCTATTTCGGTCCTTGGATGCCCGGTGCGTTGAAGCATGGTGGGGCATCTTGGCTGGGGATTATCAACCACCTTTATATGACCAACCAAGGGATTTACGGTATCGCGATCGGCGTGATGGCTCAATACGTGTTTCTCTTTATTTTGTTTGGCGTTTTGGCTACTCGGATTGGTCTAGGCCAATTATTCATTGATCTGGCGATGGTGATTGCGGGACGATACTCAGGTGGTCCAGCAAAGGTTGCCATTTTTTCCAGTGCGTTTATGGGAACGATCTCTGGGTCATCTATTGCCAATACGGTCACAACTGGCGCACTGACCATTCCCGCAATGAAAAAGGTTGGCTATCCAGCACATTTTTCTGGTGCAGTTGAGGCGACGTCATCAACAGGTGGTCAGATCACGCCACCTATCTTGGGTGCAGCCGCCTTTATCATGGTGGAATATCTAGAAATTCCGCTGCGCGATGTTTTGGCTGCCGCCCTTTTCCCCGCGCTGCTGCATTATTTCGGTATCTTCATCATGGTACATTTAGAGGCAAAAAAACTGGGTTTGCGCGGCCTGCGTGCAGAAGAACTACCCAAAATTGGCGTTGTCCTTAAAGACCATTGGCTCAGCCTGATCCCACTTATCATCCTTGTTTATCTGATCTTATCTGGAAAAACGCCTGACTTTGCTGCTGTTTATGGCATCATTGCTTGCGTGGTTGTTGGGTTTCTTAACCCGACCAATCGTCTCACAATCAAGGACTTGTGGGACAGCTTGGCTTCAGGTGCTAAGAACACCCTTGCTGTGGGGGCCGCAGCCGCCACGGTTGGCGTTGTAGTTGGTGTTGTGACCCTGACAGGTGTTGGTTTCCGTTTAGGATATGTGGTCGTGCAAACCGCCACTGATATTGGAACATTTTTTAGCTCACTCCCTATCCTTGGATACTTCACAGTCACCCAATGGGCGTTGTTCGTATCACTGATCCTGATTGCAATATCGTGTATCATTATGGGCGCAGGCATCCCAACAACGGCAACCTACATTATCTTGGTGGCCGTGGCTGCGCCTGCGTTAGCTGTACTACAAGTCGAACCTTTGGTTGCACATTTCTTTGTATTCTATTACGGCGTCTTGGCCGACATTACCCCACCCGTTGCCCTTGCTGCTTATGCTGCCGCTGGAATTGCTGGCTCGAACCCATTCAAAACGGGCAACACTGCGTTCAGACTAGGTATCGCCAAGGCATTGGTCCCATTCGTCTTCGTATACTCCCCCGCACTTTTGCTGGTAGCCGGTGGGTTCACTTGGTGGTTGTTCACAATCACACTTGCAGGAGCAATGCTGGGGATTGCATCGTTGGGCGTGGCATTCTCAGGCTACTTAATTGTGCCTCTTAAAACATGGGAACGCTGGTGGGTCGCCTTAGTGTCATTCCTGTTTATCGCACCCGGATTGGTTACAATGGGAATTGGTTTAGTTCTGATGCTTCCAATTCTTATACTCCAAACAAAACGAACGGTGCTGTCAGACAAATGAGAACTCGCATCAGATTGCTGGCGCAGCCTGAATCTATGCGCTCAATAGTTGGCGCCACTCAGCGAGAGCAGCGGCACGGTTCAGCTTGAAATTATGGCGTAAATAAAGGGTGGCGTGAAGGGTAACAACACGTATCAGATCGTCCATAAGGGCGCTTCAGGCGTTGCTATGGATGGCCCTTGAGGTTGCAGAGCGTAGCGGGCTTGTTACTGTCTATGATGGAGTCAATTCACTCGATTAATTTCCATGGAGGCGATCAATGAAACTTGAACAAGCGATGATTGAGCGAAGATCAATTAGAGGCTTTAAGGATGAACCGGTATCCAAATCTATTCTGGAGGATGTCATTGCCCTTGCAAATCGAGCGCCATCTTCAATGAATACTCAACCTTGGCACCTACATGTATTAACGGGAAAGCCTCTAGAAGTGGTTAGACATGGCAATACAGAGCGGATGCTTGCTGGTATGACCCCTGTTCGTGAAATCGAAGATTACGCTGCATATGAGGGAGAACATAGAAAACGTCAGATCGAGATCGCTGTGCAGTTATTTGAAGCTATGGGTATCAAGCGAGAGGATGCAGAGCGGCGACAAGATTGGGTCATGAGAGGTTTTCGTCAGTTTGACGCACCTGTCTCAATCGTGGTTTGTTTTGATCGATCTCTTCTTGAGAATACTATAGCCCATTTTGATACTGGAGCGATGACGTATGGGTTAGTTCTTGCTGCATGGAGCAAGGGCCTTGGAGCCGTTATTAACGGACAAGGGATCATGCAAAGCCCGGTGGTGCGCGAAGCAGCTAATATTCCTGAAGATCAAGTTATACTAACTTGTGTAGCCCTTGGTTGGCCTGATGAGGAGTTTGTTGCTAATTCAGTTGTGTCTCGCCGACGGCCTATCAAAAATGTCACAAGATACCTTGGGTTTGAGGAATGAATTGGACCGTGAAGCTCTGACCTCAGTACTTAACGCTCCTGTTCTTCGGATGATGGCATAGCAGTTCGCAGGGTATTGTCAGATAAAACGAGCTTGAGACGGGGTGGGCGGTTCCGTAGCCTCGCCGTATGACAAAACACTCCCCATTCGGGTACTTTAAAACTAGCCCAGAGATCATCCGCTTGGCTGTGATGCTGTACATTCGTTTTCCGCTCTCACTCCGTAACGTGGAAGATCTTCTGCACGAACGAGGCATTGTCTGAATGCCAAAGTAGAGCGGTGGAGCGAGTGGAGCAGTTTCCATGTAACTTACGCAACGCCAACGCGGTGTAAAGTACTGTTTCCCAATTATACCATAATATACATTGTAAAACATGTAGTTATATATGCTGTAATTGTTTCGGTATATTTGCTCCACTTGCTC
>Ga0209555_10001666_pt1 | contig 16628 bp, 33 predicted proteins | sample SaaInl85LU_5_DNA_FD_184643 | JGI IMG/M metagenome (GOLD analysis project Ga0209555, IMG submission 184643) | Marine microbial communities from expanding oxygen minimum zones in the Saanich Inlet - ESP_85LU_5_DNA (SPAdes) (version 2) | ecosystem: Environmental > Aquatic > Marine > Intertidal... | reverse complement strand
TTGATTCGGCAATTGGTTCAATTTCGGAAACCAACTCTTCATACGATTGTGATTCAATATTCTGACTCATTGTGGTGAATGAATCCAACACATTGTTTAAATAAGAAATCGATTCACTATCATTTGGTGTTAAATCTTCTATACTTACAATAAAATCAGATATTTGTTCATATATTGTATCAATTGAATATTGTAAATTATATATTTTATCTATGTTATCCATATCTTTTATATATTATTACCCAGGAAAACTTTCTTGCCATTGTGAGTACACAGGTTCATAGGTTGAAAATCTATCATATTGTAACCTTGTTAAGGTATTTTGAATGAATCCACTTCTAATAGGGGTGTTCCTCAACCAACTCATAACAAAAATCATCTCACCAGCAGCACCATTTCCCCTATTACCATTTGTAATACTTCTGTTTATAGTACCAGTATTGTAACCCCCAGATATGTTGTAATTATAATCAAAATTAGAAGCAGCTGAACGATTTGTCCTATTCCAACTATCCGCTCTCAGGTAACCATAAGCGGAACTAGGGCTTGGATAAGTTCTACCAGAAGGTTGCCCTGCTTCAGCTTTACTTGCCATTCTCCATTCTTGTAAAACAGGACGTGGTCCCCTAAAAATTGGAGGAGGTGCCACAGGCGGCCTTCGTGGTGGTGGAGGTGCAATCGGTGCAAATGGAGCAGGTGGTGCAGTTGGTGGTCTAACTGGTGGAGGTGGTGGAACAAAAACAGGTGCAGTTGGTGGTCTAACTGGTGGTCTAACCGGCGGACGTACTGGTGGTGGAGGTGGTGGAGTTCCATATCCATAAAATTCAGACATAGCATCGGGTGTACCCTTACCAGCTCTAGCTGACATATTTCTCAAAGATACATTACTCCGACTTACTCCAAAATATCTACCTACATCATTGTATAAAGCTAAAGCACCACTACTCTTAATTGCCATAAACTACACTAATTTCATTCATACATATAAATATGTTTTTGTGGAATTTATAGAATTTTCCACAGTCTAACTTCTTTAATTCCTCTTAACCAAATTTTTACAGTCCAAATAATAAGTTTCTCAGTTATCTTTTTCATATTTTTATTTGGTGGACCTAATAGGACTCGAACCTATCACCTTCTCGTTATGAGCGAGTTGCTCTAACCAACTGAGCTATAAGTCCTAACTATCGTTCTTTATTGTTTATTTACTGATTTCTATACATTTTAACAAAATCTCCCAAATCAGCCTCAACTTTGTTAATTTTATCCAATGCGTTTTTTACTTCTACACCAGATGCAAGTTGGTTACTAAACTTAGCTTCCATCTTATCCATTCGAGAATCAATGTAACGATAAATTTCGTTCATATCATTCTCACTTTTATTGTGGAGAGTATCCACATAATCAGTTAAACTTTTATATTGTTCACCTAAGTCCAATCTAATAGTTCTGATTTCAGAATCATACCCCCTATCAATTGAGTTTAATTCTTCTTTGAGTGCTTTTAAACTCATATAATTCACAAACGTACCCACAACCATCATTAGAACGATAACTGCACATACACCTAAAATAAATGATGTTATTTCCATAATTTCTATTTTTTATTTAATTTATTAATTTCAAAGAACGATAGTTGTTGGAGAGGAGGGACTCGAACCCCCAAGGTTATTAAACGGCGGAGTTACAGTCCGCTGAGCCAACCAATTGCTCAACTCTCCAATAAAGTAAGATAAGGAAGTTCCCCTTATGAGATGATACGTCTATCATTTTTACTCAGTTACGGCCAAACCTTATAGTAGCTGCAGACTACAAGGATTTTACTTTTTCCCCAACCTTTATTCTTACCCAACACTTTGTGAACCCGACAGGATTCGAACCTGTGACCGTCTGCTTAGAAGGCAGATGCTCTATCCAGCTGAGCTACGAGTCCATTCTTTGTACTACGGGCGGGACTTGAACCCGCACGAACATTACTGTTCAACAGGGCTTAAACCTGTCATGTCTACCAATTCCATCACCATAGCATTTCATCATTTTCATTTTTGGTACACCCACATTTCAAAGAACGAACTTCTTTCTCTTTTACTTCGTAAAGATACGAAATAAATTCGGTTCTCACAAGCTTTATTTTTAAAAATATAGAATAGGTATTGGTTTATCAGGAATCTGAGAACTAACCTTCACACACCATTAGAAAGTTGTACTTAGTGTGTACCCTTACGAAACTGCTTTCCCAGCTTCCAATACTACGCATCTTCTATTCTATATATTAGTGGACCTGGGCGGATTCGAACCGCCGTCTTGCTCAACCAACTAAATAAATCATTCACAAGCTTAGTTTGTTTTTCTTAACAAACAAAATACTTAGTTGGTTCTTCACCATCGTCAACTAATAACCAATGGATGATTCGATTTAAGGTTCAATCACATTTCCACCTCAGTTCTCATTCTTTTTATCACCCCACGATGAGTGCGGGGAGAGTTACGCTGCTACAGCGTACTCAGCACCTACGAATGCCATAGCATCCTCAAAGGTGAAGTTGGAGATTTCTCTGCCGTTTAAAAGTGCGATAGGTTTTTACGGATTTCCATCTAACCCGACTTGCATTCCTTTAGTTGTATTACCAATCAATACCGTTCAGGCCCATATTTCAAAGAACATTATAAATATACGAAGTAAATTTCGTAATTCCAAATTTTATTTTAAGTTTTTATATTTATTTCTTACCTTTTCTGAAAGTGGTATTGCATCGTTCTCCTCATCGATTCTAACGAACTTTATATTCGTAGATAGGATAACTGATTGTTTTCCAGAATAAACGTTGTGAGCCCTTGCCTCTAAGTATAAGGTAAGTGATGTTAACCCAACCTCAGCAACTCTACCATAAATCTTTAGGAGTTGTCCTTCTTTAGCTGGTTTATTAAAAATACACTCATCAATCTTCATAGTAACCATTCGAGGTGTATCCGCAACTTCCATCGCCATTGCTGCTCCAGCTGCGTCAATCCAGCTAAGACATTTACCTCCAAAGAGATTTTGATGAAATCCTAAATCGGCTTTCTTAACTGGATGAGTACTAATAAGACTCATCTCACTATAATTTTCTAACCCCATAACCACTTATATGTTTTTCTATGTTTTATAATTTTTAATATTTTTCAATATCAGTTATACACTCTTCCTCTTTGTTATCAAAATTATCTTTGTACCAAACCCTACCTTTCCAATCTCCAAAGTTTCTAGTAGATATATATGGTTTTAGTTCATTAATATCAATAATATCAAACCATTTTTTCATATAAGGTCTATCATCCAACCACTCATTTTTATGGTTGTTTATAACATTTAAACATTCATTTAAGATAGAGTTCCATCTGGAAACATAGTTATTAATTGAATTCCAATCAATATCACCATTGTTACGTTTTGATAATTCATCAGTAACCACCTTCATAATTTCAGATGAGATGGTATTTCCTGCAGTTGTGAATGTGTTTATACCATGCTCTTCAATAAATTTTTGACCAAAATCAGAAGATGTTTTATTTATTTGGGTTATATCGATTGTGGAATCTTTGCACATTACATATCCAAGCCCTAACTGAGATTCAGGACATTTTGAATCCCATAGTTTCATTTCTAAATTGTGTAAAGTAGATTCAAACATACCCAGTAAATTATCAGTAGTACCACCTAATAATTTATCAGAACAATGAAATTTATACATTCCAAATTTTCTAAAAAACATAGAAGATGATATCAACTTTTCAGGACTACGTTTCATCTTAGTAAATACTTTATCTAAATTCGAATAATACTCATCAGCTCTCATTTTAATTACCCATTTAGTATCTACTTCATATAATGCTTTTAAAGTAGATATAATCTGATAATCCAAATTAGCAGTTGGTGCGAATCTCAATAATGGATATGGGTTTATGAGTAATTTCCAATTTTTTGGTAACCATCCTTTGAAATTGAATTTACAATCTTCCCAAGTTGATATAATTACTTTAGAGTTTTTGTGATTCTTTTTCCATAATTCAATCTGGGTTGGGTGTACAACGCCTTGCAATACGATAGTCACATCTTTCATCAATCTAACTTTACTCCATTCTCAAACATCAACTCTCTAAGGTGTTCTCTACACTTCTCATAGGTTTCGTATTTGTCCGCACTATATTCGGTATCGGGCATATATTTGTATTGTGCTCTCAACCATTGGTCCATTTCCCATAGTGTGGAGTGCATTGATGCACCTTGAGTTGCCATTTCAAACTCATGTGAATCTTCCGGAAGATTAAACTCTAATGTTGCTTTCATTTCTATTTGGTGTTTGTTGTTTTCATAAATGAATTATCAAAAGGTACAAAGACTGCTTGAATTAAATGTGTATACCAATGGTTCTGGCTACTATTCCATCTGTCTTCGTAGTACTTGTATATCCACCCACTTGCAACTCTTGTAACGTGGCAACATTCATTATTAATGTAAACACTTTCGTGTAATTCTAGGTCGTAAATTGTCTGTTTCATTTTTCTTCGGTGTTAAAGGTTTTAGATTTATCGATTGATTGTTTCTTTTGAGCTTCGATTCGTTCCCGTTCGTACTCATCTCTACTTTTCCAATCTCTATCCATTCTAATGTTCACCATTACTTACTAATGTTTCGTTTTCTAAACCAAGTTTTAGCCCATAGTGTGATAACTGTAATCAATGCGATACCTCCTACAAAGAATAGACCATCAAACTTATCATAAGGTGATACCTCATAAGTCAACATTGTCCAACCAAACATATAACCAAACCACAATACAGCCCATACTAAATCGGGAATTCTTTTTGTTCGTTTTTCTAATTTCTGAACCTTCTCATCATGTACTACTCTACTCAGAGCATCTTGTAAATCTTTTCCATATGCTGGAACTAATTCGGTTGACCCATCTTCATTTTGAATGGTTACCTCATACTTCAACCAACCATCAAATGTCTTACTTTCCTTTCGTAGTTCTGCTTGAATTGCTTTCCTCTTCATCCTCATCTTAATTTTCTATTCTACAATTTCCCAACTAAATGGTTCTCTATTTCGTTGGTATTGTGCCATAGACCAAACCAACCTATCGGTACTGAGTGAAATCTCATCACTACTACCATCTAAAAATGTTATTTTAATTTTATATTCTTTCATAGTTACAAATATACGAATTATTTTTTAATCTACCAAACTATTCTTCTAATTTATCTAAAAGAAGATTTGCAACTTCAATGGATATTTCGTTTTTATTATATAATGCCCAAATTAATTTTCTCATATTGATAAATGTCCTAATTTTTCATGCAATCGCTTCATATGCTTACACGGAGAGTGTTTACGAAACTCTCTTGCTTTACATTCACAATCAGTAATCACATAATCAGTTACTGTAACTTTATAGTAAGATAACTTATTAGTTTTCTTATCCCTACTACCCATTTCATTATATTGCCATTTCATATTAATCAAACCATTGTGAACGATTAGTCTTTATATTTTTGATACCTTCATCTTTGTATTTAGGATTATCCTTTTCCATCTCATCAAAACGTTCCTTTATCTTTTCAAACGCAATATCTTCATTTTTCTTACCAATCTCACCAGCTTTCTTCAACTCTTCATCGGTGATTTCTTTACCTTGAGTTGCTGCTGTAATAGCTGCGAATCGTTTAGTATGATATGAACTAAGTGGTTTTGTGAATTGTTTTAGATAAGCAGCCTTTTGGTCTAAGTAATCCAAAAAATCATCAAAGTTTTCGTCTGCTATCCTATCCAACTCTTCATCGGATAGTTCGTTGTTTGGGTCAAACTCTACCATGCTGCTGGTTCTACTAAAATTCCTATTGAATCCAATTCATTTTTAACTTTCTTAACACCACCATTAATCATTTTAAGAGCAGCTTCAGTATCAATCCATAATTTAGCTTTATCTTCGTTAATGAATTTTTTACTAATAGTTTTACCTTTGGTAACTAATACCATTTCAGGAAATTTTTCATTTGAAATTTTTTCAATTTTGTGAGCTTTATAACGTAACATATCTTTATATTTAAGGAGGTTATTTATTTAATGAAATCATTGAAAGTGGAACAGTATAAGAACCAACACTACTATAAGATGATTGGTTTAGAACTTTAAGGATAGCTTTAGTTCGGTTGATTTTTTCAACTCTACATTGTTTACCAGCTAACTTAGGATGGTTAACTGAAACATTTGCTCCAACATAAAGAGATTCTTTAACATCAAGAGCAACTTCACTTTTTTTCATCTTAATTACTTCAATTACTTTAGAGTTAAGATTTCTCAACTCTGAAAGGGATAGGGAATTCAATTCTGAATAAGTCATAATTTAATTGTTTTAAGGTTTTAATGTTTTGGGATTAACTCTCCCACTCAATTACTATACTAACTTACGAAAAATATTTGAAACATGCAAGCTTTTTCTTACTTTTTTTTCCAAATTTCGTAATCTTTTTCATTTACTTTATATCCCCAATGAATTAAGGATTGTCTGGCTCCTAATGAATAACTCTCATCTGAGATATTACCACCTCTTTTATGAATCTCAGTATAGATATAGTTTCTCCATCTGCCATTTGGACCTGTAAAATTTAGCCATCTCTGAATCTGTCTATTATCATCTTCACATCGTCTACCCATATAGTATCTACAATACCATTGGAACCAACCTCTTGGGTCTATTGGATTAATCCAACCCATCTTTTCCCACTCTTCTTGAGATTGGCCACATTTGATTTTGAAGTAGTTTATCTTTCGGTTGTATTTTTTTGAGTAATAGAACTCAGTTGGTAACCCAACAAACCAATCGGGTGGAAACTCATTCACATCAATAGCAATGTTTCGTTCAGTTGGATGAAAGTAAGTTCCACCAAACGAACCCATTTGAATGATTTCTTTGGGTGTTAAGTTGGGTTTAAACAATTCGTGCATCATCTACTTTATCACATAAGTAAAAGTATCCATCGGCACCTCTAAGAATTAATTCACAATGGTATTCCAAAGAAACTCTTTTTGGTCCAAAATGGTCTAATACTTTCTGAAATTGTTCTATTTTAAATTTTCTTTTTATTACAAACAAATCTCCATTTGCCTCCAACATATCACTTCGTTTATACATATCGTTTAAATCCTTTGATTTCAACTTTGTTAGCCATATCAATTAGAGTTTTTATTTCAGTTTCTTTAGCTGAAATCAAACTGCCTGTCATTTGTAGTAACTCCAAATCCCATTCTCTATCTAACCAACGCATGAACAACTTAGTTAGGATTTTTGATTCTATTTTTTCAATTAAGTTTTTCATATTAAATAAAGTTTTTCCAATTTTCTTCTTCGTTAAATGCGGCTACCTCATATGGATGGTCTGAATATCCGTAACCCATATTATAATATCGTTTCATCCAAGAAGGAGATTGTAGGTAGTGTTGATACTCATGAACTAAAGTTCTGATAAGAACTTCCAATGAGGGTATATTCTTCCAATATAAAGTTACCTCATTTAACATAGAACAATACTCTCCGTAGAGGTCTTTAGGTACATCCTCATCTGAGTAGGGTGTATCTTCTATTGCAATATAAGGGAAGTGATGGTGGTGTTTAGATTCACCATAATGATTGATTACTTTGTTGTAAACTTCTTCGGTTACTTTTTGGATTTCTTTACGGGTCATATCTTAATTAATTACAGTGTAAACATACGAAATATATTTCATATATACAAGCTTTTTCTCAATTATTTTACTTACCAAATACAATACCTGATATAACCTCTTCTACTATGTTTCGGTATTTTTCTATTTGTTGTTCTATACTCAACCCAATAAGAGAAATACTACCAATATGAGTGTAATCACCGGTTTCAATATTTGAATGGGCGATTGGACAACATCCTTCCTCTTCCCAATTTGGAGTAGCATATACTACTACATCGGAATTTTCTTTATACCATTCAATAGTACCACTCATACTATCCATTGATGGTGAGAATCCATATAATGGTTTCATTAACTCAACTTGCTCTGGTTGTAAATACATTTGATTTTTCATTTTTTATGGTTTTATGGGTTTAACTATCTCTCAATCTTACTATACAAATATGAGAAAAATAATTGGATTGCACAAGCTTTTTGTGAATTATTTTCAAAAAAAAGACCCAACAATTAAGTTGAGTCTTTACATCCAATCACTTTGAATTACGATTGGATTAAAATTTAAATGCCTTCTTTACCTTCTTCTTAGCTTTACTCGTACCCTTAGATACTGAGTTACCAACATTGGATGCTGTATTAGATACTGCTTTAGTTGCAGTAGTAGTTACTTTGGTAGTTGTTTTAGCTACTGTGTTTGCATCTTTTGTTACCTGATTAGCAACTACGTTTCCGGTATCCTCTACGAACTCTTGAGCTGGTTTAGTATCTACACTTACTGATAAGTCAACATCTACTCCTACACCCAATGCAAGTTCACCATCAATACCGACAGTTGCAACACCATCATCCATTGTAGCTCCACCACCAACTTCAGCACCTACTTGTGCTCCAACGGATACACCAGCACCGGCTTCAGCACCATTACCATTTTTATCGTAAGTACTATTAGATGCTCCCACACCTACTGATGCTCCAGCCATTGCTCCTGCATGACCTTCTGCTCCATCTTTACCAACTTGTCCACTTGCTCCAACATAAGCTTTTGCTTCTGCTCCTGCATGAACTTCAGTTGTATTAGTTACACCACCATACTCTACTGAATTAGATGCTCCAACTTCTGCTGATGTTCCAACTTCTGCGTGTGCATCTACATACGCGTTTCTACCATCCCAACCAGCTTCGGTTGTAGCTTCAGCATGAACCTCAGCTTCCGCATGAGCTTCTTGTGAAATAGTTACATCACCGATTTGGTTTGTATTTTCTACATTTGCATGAACTTCTGCATTTGCTTCTACACCAGCACTTACTGATGTGTTTGTAACTTCAGTACCAGCAGATGCTCCTGCTGATGCTCCGGCGTTATCGCTACCAACCGATTTGTTTACTTCACTCATATTATTTATTGTTCGTTATTATTTGAAAGGGACTCCCCGTCCTCTTCGTCCATCTTTTGGACTAGCATCTTATCTTTGTCTGTGTCTGAGAACCAGTAGTCAATTATCTTCCCATAAGAACCAATGAAAGCTCCCAATAGTAATAAGAGTAGTTCTTTCCACTCACCAGCTACTTCCGTTTCCGAATGGATGGATAATAGAATTCCAAAGGTTAGAAACATAAAGGTAATCAGAACAATGGCTGTAATCAACCATCTTCTCATCATCATTGTGTTTAGGAGTTTCTGAAACCCAGTATTTTCTTCTGGTTTGTTTATTTCTTCGTTCATTTATTTTTATTTTTGAATTTTTGTATTTCCTCTTCTCTAAATTTTGGAAAGTATTTCCATCTAGCTCTTTTAAGAACTTTCTTTTTCTTTTTAGCTACCCACTTTTCAATGAGTTGTTTTTGTATAATCGATAGTTCCTCCTTTGGAACATCAGCAAATAAACGATTTCGGAAGTACTCATACACATCTCTATAAGCTGCTCTATGAGCCTTCTTCATTAACTTTTGATATCCCTTCTTACGAAGTGCAGTTCTTTGCCTTTTCCTTTGAATGATTCTCCGCTTTCCAGCCAATGCACGTTTTCTTGCCAACTTCTGCATTGGAGTTAGGGCTTCATCAACTTCTAATAATATTTCAAATAAACTAATCATTGTTTTATATTAGAACCTCTACGAGTAGGTTGAGTTTGTTTTACTGCTTCTCTTACTTGGGTTCTTTGGGGTGGTTGAACTCTACGAATCGGTTGAGGTTGTCTTACTTGGGTTCGTTGAGGTGTTCGTGTGTTTGGTCTTTGAATAACTCTTTTAGGTGTATTAGAATTAGGTACTACACGTCTACCTTCTCTTACATCATTAATTACTCGTACTCTTACATTGTTATTTCTTAACCTACGAATATCATTATCAAGTTGATTATTTGAACGTGTTCGTACTGGTCTTGCTTGGGTATTAGTTGAACCACGTCTACCTTGAGTTCTCACCACAGTTCTATTTACGATTTCGTTTCTTCGGTAATTTGGATTACGATGGTTAGGTAATCTATTCCATCTACCCCATCCATACCCATTTAGGTAACCATTCCATCTATTGAAATTCCATGGGTTATTCATTCCCCAAAAGTTACTACCCCAACGATTGTTATTCCAACTATAAGTTGCACCGAATCCTAACATATCTCGATTTCTGAAACCATTCCACATATGAAATGGATAATTCATACTCCAATCAAACCACATCTCTGGTGCGTTGAGGTACATATCAAATGGTGATACTCCACTTCTCCAACCACCTAAGTAATTGTAGTTTCTATAATACCAACCGATATCTTGGTTTTGGGCAAACCATGCAAAATCTTGTCTGAATTTCCAATCATTACGAAGTTTTCTTGCAAAATCCCAATCATTATCTATAACATCAACTTGTATGGGTTGTGATGAATATATTCCACCAACAGATGCTGCATAGTTTAATGTAGCATATCTAAATTGTAAAGAACTACATGAAGTTAACAATAAAATCGGAAGTAATAATAATAGTTTTCTCATATTAATAAATATTATAAAAAAGAAAACCCCACAAATGTGAGGTTAACTAACAATATCGGATATCGGAATATACAATATTACTACATCATTGGCATTTGTGGTTGTTGAGGTTTATCCTCTTTCTTTTCAACTACCATAGCTTCAGTAGTTAAAATCATACCAACAACAGATACTGCGTTTTGGATTGCAGTACGAGTAACCTTCTTAGGGTCAATAATACCAGCTGATAACATATTAACAAATTCATTGTTTTTTGCATCATATCCTAATTCAGCACCATCTGAAGTTTCCCATTGTTTTTCCAATTCACTTAATACAATTTCAGGAACTATACCAGCATTTTTCAAAATTTGAGTAATTGGTGCTACAACGGCTGATTTGATAACTTCAACTCCATCCATTTCAGCTGGTGTATCTAAGATGTATCCGTTGAGTACTTTTAAAGTTCTCAAAAGAGCTATACCACCACCTTCTACGATACCTTCTTCAATTGCTGCTCTAGTGGCTTGAAGTGCATCATCTACTCTATCTTTCTTTTCTTTCAATTCTACCTCCGAACCAGCTCCAATGTAAAGAACTGCAACTCCACCAGCTAACTTAGCCAATCTTTCTTGTAACTTCTCTTTATCATAATCAGAAGTTGAATCATCCATCTGAGTTTTGATTTGTTCAACTCTACTCATAATATCTTCAGATGAACCAGCTCCATTTACGATTGTAGTGTTATCTTTAGATACTACAACTTTCTCAGCTACACCCAACATATCAACAGTAACATCTTCTAATTTGTGTCCAACTTCAGAAGTAATAAAGGTACCACCAGTCACCGTAGCGATATCTCTCATAATCTCTTTCTTTCTATCACCAAATGCTGGTGCTTTAACTGCACAAACATTAAGAGCTCCTCTGAGTTTGTTTACTACTAATGTTCCTAATACTTCACCCTCAACATCATCAGCGATGATTACAAGCGGTTTTGAAGATTGTGCAACACCTTCTAACAAAGTAAGAATATCGTTCATATTAGAGATTCTACCATCGTATAATAAGATATATGGATTCTCCAACTCAGCTAACATCTTTTCTTGGTTAGTAGCAAAGTGAGTTGATAGGTAACCTTTATCAAACTGCATCCCATCTACTACTTCCATATAAGTTTCGATACCTTTACTTTCTTCAACAGTAATCACACCATCTTTACCAACTTTATCAAATGCTTCAGCGATTAGTTTACCAATCTTTTCATCCGAATTTGCTGATATGGTTGCTATTTGTTCTACTTTATCACCAACTTTCACCGATTGTTGGTTCAATTCATCTACCACAAGCTCAACAGCCTTATCCATACCTCTTTTAAGGTAAATTGGGTTGGTACCCATCTCTACCATTTTAAAACCCTTCTCAGCGATTGCCTGAGCAAGTACAGTTGCAGTGGTTGTACCATCACCAGCAGCATCTGCTGTTCTCTGTGATACATCCTTTACTAATTGTGCTCCCATATTTTCAAAGGTATCTTCCAAATGGATTTCCTTTGCTACCGATACACCATCTTTTGTGATGTGTGGTTGACCCATACCTTTTTGTAAAAGAACATTTCTACCTGCAGGTCCCAAAGTTACTTTTACAGTATCAGCTAATACATCTAATCCTTTCTTTAAGGATATTCTTGCGTCTGTGTTAAATTTGATTTGTTTTGCCATAACTTATACTACCATTAAAATTTCTGATTCTCTCAATAGGAAATAATCTGAACCATCTAAACGAACCTTCTGTCCTGCTCCGTTATTGATGAGAACTGTATCCCCAACGTTTACACTTAATTTGATTAGTTCACCAGCCCCTCCAATGAATCCATCACTCACAGCTACTATTGTTGCTGTTTGTACATTCTGAGTAGTCTGATTTAAAATAATCCCACCCGAAGATTTCTTTTCGGATGTATCCTCCAATTTAAGGAGTACCCTATCCGCTAGGGGTTTACCAATGTTTGCCATAATCTTTATTTGTTTTTGTAATCATTTATTAAATCTCTGAAGATAGCACATAATTCGTACTCTTCAATTTGTTCATTATATTTTAAAAGAAGTTCTACCCAATCAATACCAAACCCATCAACCAATTCAACTGGGTCTACACCATGTCTATGATATGCTTTGATAAAGTTTTGAGTAATTCTTTTCAAATCGGTTTCAGATGGCTGTTTACCAAATGCACTAATAAATTCACTCACCGAAAGATTTCCCCCTTTTAATGTTTTCATATACCTTTATTTTTAGAGTTCTACAAATATACGAAAAATTTATCATTCTACCAAACTTTTTTGAAGTTTTAGTAGTTTGGCACATTTTTCATATTCTTCATATCTCTCATACGCTTCTAATAATTTCTGAATAGTTCCACCTATTTCACTTTTTGTAATCGTAAAGTCAGTTACAACATCCATACCATCCTCATCTTTGTCAGAAAATGAGTATATTCTTAGTATAGGAACTGACGTTTTGTCAGATTTTACAAAATCAAATACATTTTTATAAAGTAAATCATTGATTATTTTATCATTATTCAATGTCCACTCTAATATAGATGAATCGGTTAAAACTATTCGTTCAATCTTCAATCTCTTTCTATTTCTGGGAATAATACTTTTTGCATAAAGTACTTAGCCTTCTCTTCACCAATTTCAGTTTTTAATGCCCCAAAGGTACGAGGGTTATCTGCTTGGTGTCTACAATATGCGTTTTGATTTTGGAAAATATCTTCTAACTCAGTTGGTTCAGTTGTAATATCATTTTCAGATTTCAATCTTTCAATGTAAGTTTCAAAAACATCCCAAGCGGTTTCAAATAGTTTCTCATACTCATCTTCAGTAGGTCTTACTGCTATGAATTGTTTTGAAAATACAGTTGCCCAATATGGTAACTTTCTATCTTTATTCCATTCAGTACTATGCCATTCTTCATCACTAAGTACTGGAGAACAATCTAAGAATGCTCCACTAATCTTTCCATTTTTTGAACCACCAACAACATCAAATCCAAAGATTGGTGCCTTTGAGTTCTTATGTGGAAAACAAGTAATGTGACAAACTGCTAAAGGACCTATAAAGTATCTTTCAACGTGAGCTAATCTGAATAGCGGTGATTCGTATCTATAATTTTCCCAACCATAATTATCAGTATAAAGTTCAGAAACCCCACCGATTTGTTCGATAAGGTTCTTAAACTTCTCACTATGATAATTGATTCGTTCTACTAAATCGTAACTCATTACTTATCCAATTCTTTAAAGATTTCAATCATAAAATCAAAACCTTTATTTACTTCATCTGCCCATTCATCTTTTTGGATTGCTCTAACTGAACCAGCTGCTCCCATCATATCATCAAAATCGTACATATGACCTGGCCCTGGTGTGTTAGCTTTCATCATCTGACCACCAAACATAATTGCAAGGTAGTTAAGATAAATGTGAGCCATAGCATCATTTTGTGATAATCCTCTTAGGTATTCAACATAATTTTCAGTTGCTGGGTCTGTGTATAGTTCCAATTGATTAGCTCCCAATGCTACTAAATCCATTTGAACTGCTTCAGCTCTATTCAATTTAGGTGATGGTAATTCAAAGTTTCTTTCCAATACACTAAAGATAGCTAATTGGGATTTAAGGTATTTGATGTACTCATCATTGGTAAGTTCTCCTTTGAACATTCTACCATTAAATGGCATTCTTTCAGCCAATTTGTGTTTTTCAGCAGTTGCTTCTTTTAATCCCATTATTTCTTTTCAGTTAAAAGTGTTAATACTATGTAAGGAATGATTGTAGCTGGTCCTAATAGGAACAAAAACGTTCTCCATAAGATTGGGTCTACTTTTGTATGGTATCCTAAACCACCACATATTCCAGCTATATATTTATTTTTTGTACTTCTATAAAATTTTCTCATAAATTTGTAATTTCAATTATTATTTCTGTTTGATTTTGATGGATTTCATAACTACTCCATCGGTTATCCATTCTACATACCTTACTAAAGTTAAATACTTCAATATCTTCACCCTCATACCAGCCCATAATTTGGTTTTGTAAAATCAAGGTTAAATGCAATCGTTGTTCTTTCACATTTTTCGCCACCATCAATTACTTTGTGAGTTAGATATCCGGGCCATAATAATAACATACCCCTTTTAGCTTTGAATGTTACACCTAATGCTGATAATTCGGTTTCTCTATGAAGTTCCCATAAACTAATATATGGATTTGGATTTTTAAAATGAATATCACCAGCATCTTCATTTGCTCTAACCCAATATAATCCAGATATACACTGCCCACCATGAGTATGTTCAGAATGTATATCACCTTGTTTATAATCTTGTACCCAAACTTGATTTAAGTTATTTAATTCAACCATTTGAAACCCAGTATCTTTAATATAAGCATATGTGGCCTTTTTTATTTCATCAGCTAATACAGGTAAATCTCTATTTAATTCAGAAAATATACTTATTTCATCTGGTAAGTTGTAATCACTGTATTGTTGTCCATTGTGTCTCAACTTAGCTAAATGTGGTATTGTAAGTTTTTCAATTTGGTGTTGCTTTTCTTCACTAAGAAGGCGTGTTGCGATTGGTATTCCAAAAGGTACTAATAAATCAACATTAGGTGCAATCATAAATTTGTAATTTCAATTATTATTTCTGTTTGATTTTGATGGATTTCATAACTACTCCATCGGTTATCCATTCTACATACCTTACTAAAGTTAAATACTTCAATATCTTCACCCTCATACCAACCCACAATTGAGTTTGGCTGATAATCTATACCTATACTTTTTATTTTATTTTCTAAGTATAATTTTCTAACGTTGGGTTCTAAATCATATATCGATATGTGAATTGTCATTTATCCAGTTATTGTTTTTCTTAATTCTTTGTATTTTTCCTTCCAATCATAAACCTCATCTCTAATTTCCATAAGTTCATCCATTAACTTTTGGTTTTCTTTTTTGAGATTTTTAATTTCAACGTTTAGAGTTTCCAATTGTAACTCATATAATCTTAAATGGTCCATAATTAATTAGATAATGGTGCTTTTATAGTTGGGTGATATTCATAATCATTAACTTTATAATCCCATTCACCATTAAGTATATCTACATTTGATAATTCAATAGTTGGTAATGTATATGGAGTTCTATTGATTTGTTCTTTTGCTTGTTGAATGTGGTTTTTGTAAAGATGTACATCACCTAAATTACCAATTAATTCACCAGCTTCCAATCCAGTTTCTTCACAAAGTAAAAGTAGTAAAGTTGCATAACTTGCAATGTTAAATGGAATACCTAAGAAAGTATCACAACTTCTCTGATTCCACATTAGTGAGAGTGATCGTGTTGGTGTTTGTTCGTAATAATCATTATCAAAGTCAGGAAGATTATTTGGGTCAAAGTATCTTTCCATACCCGTCTCATAATTATTATTAAACCAAATATCATATCTTTCCTTATCACTCAACTCTCTGGTATAAACTTGAAATCCATAATGACATGGAGGAAGAACTACATTATCAATCTCACCCACATTCCAAGCTGATACCATCAATCTACGAGAATCAGGATTTGTTTTAAGGTCATTGATTAGGTTTTGGATTTGGTCAATCGTTTTAGATTGAAGATAAAATCCTTCAGTTCCATCGGTATTTCCTTCCACCCAAGTATCACCTTTCCATTTTCTCCATTGTTTACCGTAGATAGGACCTAACTCACCCCACTCTTCAGCAAACGCATCATCGGTTTTGATTCGTTGAATAAACTCTTTTTGATTAAGTTCATCTTTATGTGGATATGCTTTGTAAGCATCACCATCCCAAATATGACAATTGTTATCAACTAAGTATTTGATGTTAGTATCTCCTTTTAGAAACCATTTCAATTC
>Ga0209555_10001664_pt1 | contig 16642 bp, 5 predicted proteins | sample SaaInl85LU_5_DNA_FD_184643 | JGI IMG/M metagenome (GOLD analysis project Ga0209555, IMG submission 184643) | Marine microbial communities from expanding oxygen minimum zones in the Saanich Inlet - ESP_85LU_5_DNA (SPAdes) (version 2) | ecosystem: Environmental > Aquatic > Marine > Intertidal zone... | reverse complement strand
TTTTGATCATGCAGGTCACCAGTGCTGGTGCTCCTTCTGGCATCTTGAATGCCCAGGTCTTCGAAAATGGCAATGGTGCGACAGACATTCGGTTGACTTATGAATTTGACGGTGCAGGGACATATTATGAAGAAGGCGCTGGCGGAGGTGGCAATGACGTGTTGGGCTGCACTGACGCGACAGCCTGCAACTTTGATGCGGACGCTACCCAGGACGATGGCTCATGCGTCTTGGCTGATGGCGATTGTGAGTCCTGCGACGGCAACGGTGGTGTTCTCGTGTCTGATGCCGATGGCGATGGCGTTTGCGACGGCGATGAGATCTCGGGCTGCCAGGACGCGACGGCTTGCAACTACGATGCTTCAGCGACCGATTCAGACGACTCTTGTGTGTTTGCTGATGGCAACTGCGAGGTGTGCGACGGCAACGGCGGCGTGGCCGTTGAAGATGCCGACGGCGATGGCGTTTGTGACGGCGATGAGATCGCTGGCTGCCAGGACGCGACGGCTTGCAACTACGATGCCTCAGCGACCGATTCAGATGATTCTTGCGTGTTTGCCGACGACAACTGCGAGGTGTGCGATGGCAACGGCGGCGTTGCGGCACAAGATGCCGATGGCGATGGCGTTTGTGACGGCGATGAGATCGCGGGCTGCCAGGACGCCACGGCTTGCAACTACGATGCTTCAGCGACCGATGCTGACGACTCCTGCGTGTTCGCCGACGGCAACTGCGAGGTGTGTGATGGAAACGGTGGCGTAGCGGTCCAAGATGCCGATGGCGACGGCGTTTGTGACGGCGATGAGATCGCGGGCTGCCAGGACGCCATGGCTTGCAACTACGATGCTTCAGCGACCGATGCAGACGATTCATGTGTGTTCGCCGACGGCAACTGCGAGGTGTGTGACGGCAACGGCGGTGTAGCGGTTCAAGATGCCGATGCCGATGGCGTTTGTGACGGCGATGAGATCGCTGGCTGCCAGGACGATACAGCCTGCAACTACGATGCTTCCGCGACCGATTCCGATGACTCTTGTGTGTTTGCCGATGGCAACTGCGAGGTGTGCGACGGCAACGGCGGTGTAGCCGTTCAAGATGCCGATGGCGATGGCGTTTGTGACGGCGAAGAGATCGCCGGTTGCCAAGACGATACAGCTTGCAACTACGATGCTTCTGCGACCGATTCGGATGACTCTTGTGTGTTTGCCGATGGCAACTGCGAGGTGTGCGACGGCAACGGCGGTGTAGCGGTTCAAGATGCCGATGGCGATGGCGTTTGTGATTCGGATGAAACCGAAGGTTGCACCACGGAAGGAGCCTGCAATTACAATGCGTCTGCGACAGAAGATGATGGCAGTTGTGTGTTTGCCTCGGAAACTTGTGAAGAGTGTGCAGGAGGTGAAGTGGTGCTGCAAGATGCCGATGGCGATGGGGTTTGTGACGGGGATGAGATTGCCGGTTGCCAGGACGATGCGGCTTGCAACTACGATGCTTCTGCGACGGATGCAGGCGATTGCGTATTTGCCGATGGCAACTGCGAGGTGTGTGACGGCAATGGCGGTGTGATTGTTCAGGATTCTGATGGAGACGGGGTTTGTGACTCGGACGAAACCGAAGGTTGCACGGACCCAGAGGCCTGCAATTACAACCCAGGAGTCACTGACAACGATGGTTCTTGTGTCTACGCCGATGACGCCTGTGAGGTCTGCAATGCCAATGGAGGCGTGACCCTCAACGATGCTGACGGAGATGGCGTTTGTGATGCTGACGAGATTGTGGGCTGCCAAGATGCCATTGCGTGCAACTACGACGCGAGCGCCACGGACGCTGGTGATTGTGTGTTTGCTGTAGGACCTTGTGATTCTTGTGATGGAAACGGTGGCGTTGAGACAGCAGATGAGGATGGCGATGGCATTTGCGACGCGGACGAAATTGCCGGATGTCAAAACGCCGATGCGTGCAACTACAATGCCGATGCGACGGATGCCGATGATTCTTGCGTCTTCGCCGACAATGCTTGTGAATTTTGCGATGGAAATGGTGGGGTTGCCTTGAATGACGCCGATGCAGATGGCATTTGTGACGACGTAGACGAATGCATTGGTGCTTATGATGATTGCGGGGTTTGCAATGGTCCCGGTGCTGTCTATGACTGTGGTTGCAATGACATTCCTGAGGGAGATTGTGATTGTGATGGCAACGTGTTGAACGAGTGCGGTGAGTGCGCTGCAGAGGCAACCGATACAGATGGTGACGGCATTGCAGATTGCAATGAAATCCCAGGCTGCACGGATTCCGCTTCATCCAATTACAACCCGGATGCCACCGACGATGATGGATCGTGTTTGGTGGGCGGCTGTTTGGTCTCTTTTGCTTGCAACTTTGACCCGACTGCAGACTTTATGATTTTCTCCGATTGTGAATTCGACTCTTGCTCAGGATGCACAGATGAGGAGGCCTGCAATTACGATCCAGCTTTCACTCAAGAGGATGGTTCGTGTGAGTATGCCGAGGCGTTCTTGGATTGTGACGGAAATTGCCTCAATGACACCGATGGAGATGGCACTTGTGATGAACTGGAGGTGTTCGGTTGTACTGACGCCACGAACCCCGGTTACAATGCCAATGCCACTGAGGACGACGGATCTTGCCAGGTGGGTGGTTGTACCATCGATTCTGCGTGCAATTTTGATGCTTCTGCAGATTACTTGATTGCTGATTCGTGCGATTTCGATTCTTGCGCAGGTTGTACGGATTCAGAAGCCTGCAACTATGATGCTACTGCCACAAATGATGATGGTTCTTGTGCGTATCCTGCTTTCCCTTACTTGGATTGTGAGGGGAATTGCTTGAACGATGAGGATGGCGATGGCGTGTGCAACGAATTGGAAATTGGCGGATGCACAGATCCCAACTCCATTGCATTCAATCCAGTGGCCACTGACGATGATGGTTCATGCCTCTACCTTGGTTGTACCGTTGCGTCGGCTTGCAACTACGACGTCGCAGCGAACTTCAACGATGGTTCTTGCGATTTCCAGTCATGCGTGGGTTGCGGAAATCCTGCGGCGTGCAACTACGACGAGGCCGTCATTTACAGTGTGAATTTCTTGTGCGACTTTGCGGAAGAAGGACTCGATTGTGATGGAAACTGCATCAATGATGCCGACGCTGATGGAATTTGCGACAACGATGAAATCGTCGGATGTCAAGATTCTTCTGCTTGCAATTACAACGCCAACGCGACCGATGAAGGCACTTGCGATTTCTCGTGCTTCGGATGTACGGCTCAAGGGGCTTGCAATTTCAACCCATTGGCCACCCAAAATGATGGTTCTTGCGACTTTGAATCATGCACAGGGTGCACGGATGAGGATGCTTGCAACTACGATCCGAACGCGACAATCAATGTTTCCGGACTGTGCGAGTTTGTGTCCAACGCACTCTTGGACTGCGATGGGAATTGCGTTGACGATGCCGACGAAGATGGCATCTGTGATGCGAACGAAGTGCCCGGATGCACGAACCCGGATGCTGTGAACTACAATCCGTATGCGACGGATGACAACGGCTCTTGCCTTGTCGGGGAGTGCACACTTCCTTTCGCTTGCAATTACACTCCTTTCGTTCCAGGACAGAATTACTTGGATGTGACGACTTGTGTCTTCCCGCCATGCGATCTCGGCCTCACAGAAGATCCAGGTGCTCCTGCACTGGGCGCAATGCCCATGACGGGATGTGACATCCCATCGGCTTGCAACTATGGAGATCCGGTGAATCCTTGTGATTTCTTGTCTTGCTTGTCGCTCGGATGTACCGATGAGGCGGCATGCAATTTTGACGATGAAGCTGTCTTTGACGATGGCACATGCGACTACTTCTCTTGTGCTGTGCCTGGTTGCATGAACGCATCAGCGTGCAATTACAACCCAGAGGCCACCACGGGTGACGGCTCTTGTGAGTTCACATCGTGTGTGGGCTGCACAGATGAATTGGCGTCGAACTTTGATCCAGAAGCAACCTTCGACAATGGCAGCTGCACCTACCCAGGTTGCATCTTCCCGTCCGCTTGCAACTTCGATCCTGCGGCGAACGTCAACGATGGTTCTTGCGAATACAGCTCTTGCATCGGTTGCGCTGATGCCGTGGCTTGCAATTACGATGAGACGGTGACCATTGTGGACAACAGTTCTTGCGAGTATGCAGAAGCAGGTTACGATTGCGAAGGCATTTGTTTGGCTGATGCGGATGAAGATGGGGTTTGCGATGGCAATGAGATTGCCGGTTGCACCGACGAAGCCGCAGACAACTACAATGCTGCGGCAACGGATGACAACGGCTCGTGCCTCTATCCGGTTCCTGGATGCCTTCAGCCGAATGCTTGCAACTACAATCCTGAGGCCACAATCAGTGATGGCTCATGTGAATTCAGCTCATGCGTAGGTTGCACGGATTTGTCCGCTTGCAATTACGATGAAAACGCCATCTATTCAGACCAAACCAGTTGCACCTTCCCAGCAGAAGATTACCTGGATTGCGCTGGCAACTGCATCAATGATGCGGACGGTGATGGCATCTGTGATGAGTTGGATGCTTGTTTCGATTTGACTGCCTGCAACTACGATGATGCGGCCAATGTGGCGTGCGAAGTGCTCGATGCTTGCGGCGTTTGTGGCGGCGATGGTGTGGATACCGACGGTGATGGCGTGTGTGATGCCGAAGAAATCTTCGGATGTACAGAACCCACGGCTTGCAACTACGCAGCAAATGCTACTGAGGAAGATGGTTCTTGCGACTTCTGTAGTTGTGCTCAGACCAGTGCGAGCTTTGATGGGTACACCATCGAGACTGAAATCGTTGAAATCCATGAGCAAGGAGACCTTGCGGGCATGACGACGTACCGCTTCTTCTTGGTCACGCCCAACAACAATGATGTCGTGACCTCGTTCACGGGCAATGATGAATTTGCCCTGTCGCTGAGCACCACCACATCATGGTACCAGCATCCTGGCGGCGGCTATTCTCCGGAAGGTTTGATGCCAGCGTTCTTGGCTGTGTACCCAGATTTGGCATATGATTCTTACGTCACACTGAACCTGGATGGTCCAGCAGGATCGGGTGAGGATGACATTGTTGCACTGCCAGGTGCTTGGAAGACGCAATTCGAAGCAGGCAACAGCTTTGTGGTGAATGACATTGCGGGATCTGGCTGGTATGTCACACCAGATGTGAGCAATGCCCAGGTGGATGAAAACAACCGCATGTTCTTCGCTCAATTGACCACGGATGGCGAGGTGTCTGGATCGTTCCGGGCCCAGGTTTTCCTCGGAGGCGACAGCGACGTTGAAGAGCGGGTCGACGTTTCGTTCAACCAGCCTGTTTGCGGCTGCACCGATCCAATGGCGTGCAACTACAACGAGAATGCTGCTCACGATGCTGGCAACTGCTTGTATCTCGTCGATGGTTACGATTGCTTCGGCACTTGCCTCGCGGATGCGGATGGTGACGGGGTGTGTGACGAGTTCGAGGTTGAAGGTTGCATGGACGATTTGGCCTGCAACTACGACTCCTCAGCTACGGACGACTTCGGTTGCACTTACACGGCAACAGAATACGTCGACTGTGAAGGCAGCTGCTTGTCGGATGCAGATGGCGATGGGGTTTGTGATGAAGAGGAAGTTGTGGGATGCGCAGATGAAGACGCTTGCAATTACGATGCATCAGCAACGGACGCGGACGACTCATGCACCTATCCTGCGAATCCGTTCGTGGATTGCGACGGCAATTGTTTGCAGGATGCAGATGGTGATGGTGTTTGCAACCAATTCGAAATTCTCGGATGCAACGATGCTGCGGCGTGCAACTTCAATGCGTTGGCCACAGAATTCGATGGCTCGTGCATCTTGCCACAGGGCTGTGAAACTTGTTCTGGTGAAACAGATGGAACAGGTGTTGTCGTTGACAATGACGCGGATGACGACGGTGTTTGCGATACCGACGAGATTGTTGGCTGTCAAGAGGCAATGGCCTGCAATTATGATGTGACGGCTACAGATCCTGGATTCTGTCTCTACCCTGACGCAGCTGCCTGTGAGGTTTGCGACGGCAATGGCGGTATCGAGGTTCAAGATGCTGACGGCGATGGCGTGTCAGATTGCGACGAAGTTGAGGGCTGCCAGGATGAATTTGCTTGCAACTTCTTGCCGACAGCAACAGAGGCAGGCGAGTGTGATTATTGCAGCTGCCAGGGCAACACGACTTCCATCGATGGATATGGTGTTGTTGTGGAGGAACTGATGGTGCATGGTGAGGGAGATTTGGCAGGCCAAACCACCTACGCTGTCTACTTGACCACCCCAAATGCGGAAGATGTTGTGACTTCGTTCACCGGCAACGATGCCTTTGCATTGTCGTTGGCCACGACGACGTCTTTCTTCCAGGTTGACGGACAAGGGGTCACTCCAGAGAACCTCTCTGCTTCAATGATCGCCATGTTGCCCAACAGTGCTTATGACTCTTATGTCACCATCGGTTTGACAGGTCCAGCAGGCGATGGCGAAGCCAACATCGGATTGGCGCCAGGAACTTGGGACAATGATTTTGAGGCAGGCAACAGTTTTGTTGTGAATGATGCTGTGGGCTCTGGATGGTACACATTGCCGAGTGCAACGAACGCTGTAGCGGGTCCGGACCACAGGGTGCTGATGGCACAATTGACAACCGATGGCAAAATCAGCGGTTCGTTCACAGCTCAGGTCTTCCCAATGGGTGACAATGTGAACGACGAGCGGGTGGACATCTCCTTCCTCGATGGGGTTTGTGGTTGTACAGAATCTGGTGCTGCGAACTACGATGACAACGCGGACTTTGACGACGGCAGTTGCTTCTACATCCCCGCTGGATGTACGGATGTTGCAGCTTGCAACTTTGTCGCAGGCGCCACGGAGGACGACGGCAGCTGCATCTATGCGGATGGCGCATGTGAAGCTTGCAACGGTGACGGCGGCGTTGACGTGTTGGACGCTGATGGCGATGGTGTTTGTGATGCGGATGAAGTGGTCGGTTGCCAGGACGCTGAGGCTTGCAACTACGACGCCACAGCGACAGATGCCGGATCTTGCGTCTTCGCCGATGGCAACTGCGAAATCTGCAACGAAGAGGGTGGTGTGACCCTTCAAGATGCCGATGGCGATGGGGTTTGTGATGGCGACGAAGTGGTCGGTTGTCAAGACGCCGAGGCTTGCAACTATGACATGAGTGCGACAGATGCCGGGCCTTGTGTCTATGCGGATGGCAACTGCGAAGTGTGTGATGGCAATGGTGGCGTGGCTGTTCAGGATGCCGATGGTGATGGTGTTTGCGATGGCGACGAAGTGATCGGCTGTCAAGATGCAACCGCTTGCAACTATGACGCGGATGCCACAGACGCTGGTGCTTGCGTTTATGTCGATGGCATCTGTGAAATCTGCGATGGCAACGGCGGCGTATTGACTCAGGATGCCGATGGCGATGGTGTTTGTGACGGCGACGAGATTGTCGGTTGTCAGGACGACATGGCTTGCAACTACGACGCGGCGGCGACAGATGCCGGATCTTGTGTCTTCGCCGATGGCAACTGCGAAGTGTGCGATGGCAACGGCGGTGTGATTGTCCAAGATGCCGATGGTGATGGCGTTTGTGACGGCGATGAGGTTGTCGGTTGTCAGGACGATATGGCCTGCAACTACGATGCAACTGCGACGGATGCAGGAAGCTGTCTTTATGCCGATGCGGGCGCTTGCGAAGTGTGCGATGGCAACGGTGGTGCAGTGGTCCAAGACACCGATGGCGACGGTGTCAGCGATTGTGACGAGATTGTCGGTTGCCAGGACGATATGGCCTGCAACTATGACGCAACCGCTACGGATGCAGGAAACTGTGTCTACGCTGACGGCGATGCCTGCGAGGTTTGTGATGGCAACGGTGGCATCGAGGTGCTCGACGCCGACGGAGACGGTGTTTGTGACGCCGACGAGGTTGTCGGTTGTCAAGACGCCGAGGCTTGCAATTACGATGCAGCGGCAACGGATGCAGGTGCTTGCGTTTATCCTGACGCCGAATCTTGCGAAATCTGCGACGGCAACGGTGGTGTGGAGGTTCAAGATGCCGACGGAGATGGCGTCACGGATTGCGATGAGGTGGTTGGGTGCCAAGATGATTTGGCCTGTGATTACAATGCCGATGCAACCGATGCCGGTGAATGCGACTACGGATGTTACGGATGTACGTATGCCGCAGCAGCCAACTATGATGCTGGCGCGACCTTCGATGATGGCAGCTGCTTGTTTGAGGGATGTACAAACGACGACTACCAAAACTTCAACCCTTATGCGAACGAAGCAGGTGGCTTAGTCTGCACGGACATGCCGATCAGCGGCGACTTCAATGGCGATGGCGTGGTTCAGAACCAAGACCTTTTGGACTTCCTGTTGGCCTATGGCCAGTCCGGTCCAGAATGGGGCGGTGTGGACTGGATCGCTGATGCTTGTGAGGTCGTGGGTGAGGCCTTTGAGGACATCTACACGCCAGTGGATCACTGCGCGGGAGAGGATGCACCGGTCTACTGCGCAGAGATGGGTTGCACATATCCTACGGCTCAGAACTACAATGCCGATGCAACGATTGATGGTGGGGATTGTGTTTGGATGGGTTGTACAGACAGTGCGGCTTACAACTACAACGCGATTGCGAACTTGGATGACAGCTCTTGCAACTACAACATTTGCCCGGACTTCAATGGCGATGGCCAAGTCCAAGCCCAAGACTTGTTGAACTTCCTCCTCGCATGGGGACAGGAATACGACAACTGAGAGTAGCCTACCAAAGTCGTTATTGACCGATACACAAAATCGCCCCGGGAATCCGCCCGGGGCGATTTTTTTTGCCGGATGACGTGGGCTTCAAAGTTGCGTCGCCAGCCCGATTCCCCATGCCGAAGTTCCGCCTATCGGGCGGAGATCGAGGGTTCGGGTGAGGAAGAGGCGGGTTTGGTCTTTCCAAATCCCACCAATCAATGGGGTGAGAATTCCATGCACCTGAGTTTGCAGGCCGATGATCGCTCTCGGCGGTCGCTCCAATCCCGTATAAACCGATGCGGGGCGAAAGGCCATTTCGGCCCAGGCATTCAGAGAGAGGGATTGGCCGCCAAACTGGCGCTGCCAGTGCAGCTCTGCGGTCCAATCCACAAACAATGTCGAGGCACTCCATTTTCCCGATCGCCGAAGCACCAATTGGTGGTGAAAGTTCTTTCGGTTCGGGGTGCCGTACAACAACCCGATGTCAAAAGGGAGGTGGCGGAAGGAATAGTGGATTTGGCCTTTGCCAGAGGCGGAGAGTCCAAGGTGGCCAGAGAGGTCGGGTGCGGTGCGTTGAAAATCGGTCCAAGACACCTCCCCGGATGGGACGCTGGTCGGGTTGAGCGGGTTGAGCAAGTACTGGCTTTCCCAAACCCCATCCACTGGGTCGAACTGCAAATGGACAACGCCCAAACTGAGTCCCGCCGACAGCCAGTGAGTCGTGCTCAGCGGCACCCACTTCAGTGCGGTCAGTCGAAGTTGGGCGATGGTCATGGCAGGCGCCAAGCGCTCGAATGATGCACACCCGCCGAGTCGCCAGAACCTGTCGCGGTTGTACAATCCGGAGATGGTCGAAGCTTGCAAGGGCAGGTCCGATCCAGCGAGCCGTTGATCGAGGAAGCGCGTGGCCACCTGCCATGCACCCGGCAGGGCGGCTTGGGGACGTTGAAAGCCCGCTCCAGCATTGGGGGCGCTTCGGAACATCAAATCGCTCATCCCTGCGGGTCCACCTGACCAGGGCCCGGCTTGCTGCGCCCGCGCTTCGCTGCCACCCCAAGCGGAAACGACCACAGCAAGGATCGCAATGCACGACGGGCGCCGATGACGGTTCGGGCCTGTCATCTCACCAACAATACAGATGCCGAGGCCACAATGTGAACCCCCGTGGTGAACAGCATGTCCAAGCGGATGCCATAGGCCCCAGTCGGCGCTTCGTTGCCACGCTGCAGACCATCCCACCCTTCTTCTGGATTGCCGATTACAGCCACACGCTCCCCGAAACGATTGAAAACTTCCATCTGGAACGTCTCCAAAGGTTCGCACAAAACACGCAAACGGTCATTCAGTCCGTCGCCGTTCGGGGAAAACATGTCGGGCAAGAACCACGCTGTGGGCGGGGATACGCAGATGTCGGCTGAAGCTGCGTCGCTGCAACCGCCCTCGTTTTCGACAGAAAGGTAGAAGGCATAGGGGCCGGGGAGGGGCGGGGTGAAGGCGGGAGTTTGGCCTGATTGATAGGCTTCAGACCAAATCACATCCCCGTTGCCATCTTCAGCCCACCAAAGGCCTTGGGCAACGAACGCGCTGAAATCCAGCAAGGCAATCGGGGCCAACTCCCACGGCACGCATGCGCTGTCAGGGCCCAACCCGGGATTCGGTTGAAATCCGGCGCTCACGGGGGAGTAGGAGGGCAACTCCACAAGGGTGTCGTGGGTGCAACCACTGTTGTCGTCCACCAATGTCACGCTGAGCGTTGCGCCGGCTGTCGCGGACAAGGTCCATGCAGCGGAATCCGCAGCTGGCGGGGGCATCGTGTCCGCCATCCATGCCAATTGAAACACGGGTGGCTCTGCCCCGAAGACCCCGCTGGAAGGCTCGCCAAAACACCGGATGGGCTCGGGTGTCCAAGTGATCGCAGGGTCCGGGGCAACCGCTACCCAGACGCTGTCTTGTGCGGCATCGGAACAACCATCATTCACCGTCACGACCAGCACAGACGATGCATTTGGTGCGAAGGTCGTGGTGTTCGTGGGAAAGCCGTCATGGGACCAGCTCCAGTTGTATTCGGCACCCGTGAGTCCGCCGCTGGCCGAGGCGCTGGCTGACGTGCTGGTCATGGGGCAAATCAAGGTGTCGCTCACGGCGAGGGAGACGTTGATCGGCGCTTCGAACTGGACTTCGATGGTGTCTGCGGAAGAGCAGGCCAAACCCGACCACCCCACCGTCAACGTGTGCCCCCCAGTGGCGAGGGTGTCCATCGAAAAAGCCCCGACCTCCGTGCCATCAATCGCCCAAGTGGCGGTGCTTGGGCTCAGCCCAGCGGGTGACCAAGCCGCGTCCGCGTGGCACCACGGATCCGGCAGCAATCCCAATTCCGCTTGTTCCCAAGCTTCGACCTGGGTTTGGGTGCTGTCCAAGCATCCGCCTGGTGCCTCCCAAAACACCCAATGGTTGCCGGGACCGGCCGAACCAGGAGAGAACAGGCCCGAGGCCGCCGTGACCCCAGGTCCGCTCCACGTGCCACCGAACAGCAAGTCCGCCGGAGCCAAATCCATCGGTTCCGCCAAAACACAAACCGGCCACCCTGCATCGGGCAATTGAAAGTCGACCTGATCCGGCCAAACCGTGACGGTGACCGAATCCACACAGGTGTTGGCGGAAAAGACCAAGGTGTGGGATCCGACGGGAACCGAAGCTGGATCCCAAAACCAGGCACAGCCTCCTTCAAAACTGAAGCCGGGGCCGCTCCAGTCGCCACACCAAGGCTGGAAACCCCAACCGGCATCATGAACCTCCACGGCGGCCACGCCCTGGCAAGTGCTGATGGTGGCGGGGGTGATTTGGGTGGTGACATTGTTGACCGAGACGGTGTCTTGGCAACCATTGGGCGCTGTGTAAATCAGTTCGATGCCCCAATCTTCTGGCGCGACGCCCGGGTAAAATGTTCCATTGCTCGTCACACCAGGCCCGGTCCAAGTCCCACCCACTGGTGTGGCGAACGAGGAAGCAGGCATCCCGGCTTGTTCTGGGCAGGTGACCATGGACGCCGGTTCCACAGCGATGGGCAACAAAGTCGAGGTGGCCAGTTGCGCGCATCCGGCCAACGAATAGGTCCAAGTCACCGGGCCGGTGGGGACGTCGTTTGGATCAACCCACCCCGCAGTGCCCGAGACGCCTGGTCCGCTCCAAGTGCCGATGGCCGGCAGGTCGGGCAGCAAAAAGGGGGCGTCAGTTGCACAAATGCTGGGCAATGCCAAAGGGGGATCTTGGACAATGACCTCAATGAGCATTGTGTCACTGCACTGGGCACTGGATACCACCAAGGTGTCCATGCCCGTGGCATCGGGCGTGTACAAGCCACTTGCGGTGGCATTGCCTCCACTCCACAGGCCTCCGACCCCAAGGGCAATCAATTGCAGGTCCTCGCCGCCAAGGCAAGTGGTGAGGTCCGGGCCGGCCGATAGCCATTGAAAAACCAGCGTGGTGTCCACTTGGCAGCCGTGGGTTGTGGTGTATGTGAAAGCAACAGGGCCATTCAGGCCATCTGGCGTGGTTGCGCCGGAGATGGGGTCGATGATGTCAGGGGGATCCGCACTGAAGGTTCCGCCAGGCGGCACAGCCGCCAGCGCAGGGCCCGGCGCAGCGGAACAGTAGGGAGGAAGGGCTGGCTCGATTTGCCAAGCTGGCGACTCCACCGGAATGGCCCAGCTGAAAGATTGAGAAAGCCCGGTGCCGGGTTGCTCGACGCCCAATTCCAGCCAAACCGTATCCGAACCGGCGGGCGGGCAAATGGTGACCTCCGCTAGGTTGGCTTCTCCGGGGATTTGCACCTCGACGCCATCCACCTCGCTCCAGTTGAACACGTGCGGCTGGCAGCCAAGGGCTTCAAAGGTGATGTTTGCACAAGTGCCGGCACACAAAGCGGCAGGTGGGTCGACGGGCACCACCACAATGGGGCAGGTGGTGATGTCCAAGGCCAATGGGACCTCGAAAACATGCAAGGAATCGCACGCATCGCGTCGTCCCATGGTGAGGATGGCTTCCCAGTTGCAGTTGGCTGGCAACGGCGCATCGATTGAAAGGTTGAAGCCGGTCGCGGAATCGCCTTCGCAAACGAGTTCCGGGGCGCCAAGGGCCACCCCTTGCAGCCCTCCACCAGAGAGGACGGTCCAGCTCTCGAGGTCGATGTCCAGGCAGCCGACCGGTGGGTCAATGTCGATGTGAACGGATGCAGCTGGACAAGCCACGGGCAGCGCCACAGCCATCATCGGAGGTGAAGGCGGGGGGGCGAGCGCCTCCCAGGCCAACGAAAATCCGCAGTAGTTCGCGCTGGCATCTGAGGCGAACACAAAGGTGACGGCGCCACTGGTGGCCACCACTGTGGGGGGCGTGAAGTCAAATCCCGTGTACACCCCCAGCACCGGGCTTGTGCTCGACGCCCCGTCGTACAAAACGAGGGAGTCGAACCCCGTTTCGATGCAGATTTGGCTCAAGAAATCGACCTGTATCGGAACAGCAGCTTCTTCATCCACAAGCACAGTAAAAGTCAGGAACTCATCTGAGCTGTAGGGGCCACCTTCGCCACTGTCCGTCAGGAAACCTGAACAATCCGTGACCACTGCATTCTCCATCGCAAACTGCTCCTGTCCAATTCCTGCCAGGGTCGCAGTCAGCAAAACCGCGGTGGACAACAGCCGCCATAGCAAAGGCTTGCCCATTTTGTTCACAGGGTATCTAGGATGGTGATGACCGGCGTGATGAGGGCTTCCGAGGCATGGCCTTCGCGATCAAAGAGTTGCAGGGTCAAGGTTGTGTTTTCCTGGCTGCCGTTGCCCAGCAGGAACAGCGGGGACAAGACCAAATCCAGCTCCCCCGACACCGACAGCGCCATCAAGTCCGGCGTCACCGGCGGAATGTGAACCCAATCGGCCTCTTGCAATCGCTGGTCACGGACCGACAAGCTCGGCACATCAGGATCGACGAAGCCGATGTCGCCTTGCGCGTCGTTGTATTGAAGGCGGATGCGCACACTGTCTTGGTGAGCGGTCACGGTGGTGGGACTGACGTCGATGAGGGTCAAGACCGGTGCCTCGGGCGCCACGTCATCCTCCCGGCAGCCCATCGTGCACACACAGATGACCGCGGCGGTCATGGAAATCCAAAAGTGCGCGTGCCTCGGTTTCATGGGAAGATCAAAGAAAAGAGGGTCGACATGTAGGTTGGGCTTGCCGGGCCTGGGGCGACAATGTTCGCCTCGCCATCGGTGAGCGCCACTTGCAAATACAACACGGTATCGGTTTCGGTGTCTGCCCATTCGCCCAAATCCAAGGTGACCTTGTGGGCGTAGGTGCTCGTGTTCCCGAAGAATGCGGGCGCCTCGAAGCTGGTGGCTGTCGGGGAGATCGGGGTCGGCGTGGCGCCAGAGAAACCCGATGGCGAACCGGCCACACGAAGTGTGGCTTGCAAGGCATCCGTGGGCGTGGTGGCATCCTCGAAGGCGAACCACAAGTCCACCACGCCAGGACTCACCACCAAGGCATAGCCGGCATCGGGATCTCGTGGAAACGGTTCTGAGAAAGTTCCCGCGGCAAACCCGCCGAACCCCGCCACAACTGGGGGCAAGTTCACATCTCCAGCCGCCATCGGCATGTCACCTGCGGCGTTCGGGGCGCCTTCAGCGATCCAATCTGTGATGGCGGCGATGTGGTTCTCGCCTTCTGTGGGCCAGTCCGATCCCTCGTCCACTTGGAGCGGCATTTGGCCGGAGGTGTTGGGAATGGACGTCAACAAGCGTTTGAGGAGCAGTGACCCCGGTGGGTCACCCGGAACCACCCGATGGGCAAAGCTGCCGGCCGCATCATTGGAAATCACCGGGTGCATCACCAGCGTGTTGTAACTGCTGCCGATGGTTCGAAAGTCGGGTTCGAAGGTGCCATCGTGGCAGCCGGCATTGGCACAAGTGGGCAAAAACACCTGCTCATGAATCCAACCGAAACTGCCCGGTTCTGAAGCTGGCAAAGCCAAATCCCCGTTCACCTGCGATCCCTCGATGTCCCCTTCGGCAGGTGCGTACGGATTCTCAATGAGCTCCGGTTTGCACCCCAACATCAGGAGCGTGGAGACGGAGGCGGCGATGGCAAAACAGCGAAGCATGCGCATCAGATGTGGTTGAAGAGACTCGTCGTTCCCGCCACCGTCAGACCTGCAGATTGGACCTCTGGCCCTACGCCCAAGATATCGGCCACGGTCATCATGGTGTCGCTCGCCAGTCCGACGGGGTTGTTTTCGCTGCCGATGACCAAGCCCTGTGGCACGCCAGGGCCGACCATCAAGGTGAACACGCGCATGGCGTTGCTGTCGCTGTGGTCGAAGGCGTACCAATTGTTCGTGTCGATGATGTTGTTCGGCATCAAGTTTCGTCCGCATTCGGGGGTGGCAAGGAGGGTGGTTTGGCCTGCCAAACCTTCAATTTCCTCAATCGATTGCCACAAATGCCCAACCGCGTGGTCCGCCCGGTGCAAGTTCGCGAGGTACCCACTGAAATTCGAATGGCACGTGTCCACAGCGCTCAGGTTGACGCACATGAATGCCGGCTTGAACCACTTCAGAACTTCGACTGCGAAGGCCATGGTGTAGAGATCTCCATTGTCTGTGATCGGCGGCAGGTCGAGGGTTCCGTTGTCCACCTTTTCGTACATCGCCTCCATGAAGGCCTTGATGGACTGTCTTTCGTCCTCCGTATTCCCGAGGCTGCCACCACCGGCCATGAGGGCTTGGAACTGCAGGTCAAGGAAAGTTTTGAGCTTGTGCATCGGGGCGAGCTCATTCTCGGGGTGGTAGATTTTCGCATCGGCGAGTCGATTCGCCCCCATACCGCTGAAGGTCACGGTGGGCGCAAAGAAATTGCCTGCGTACTGCCCGCCATAATCGGGGTGTGCGCTGTGGTTGAGCAAAGGCGTGGAGCCGCCGATGCCATTGCCCACAAACCAAACATCCGTCGCGTCATAGCCCCCATGCCGACGCAAGTACTCAAAAAGGGTCGGGTTGACCGGGCGTTGCTTGAGCCCCTGTGTGGTGACGGTGCTGCCTTGCAGCAGGCTGTTCAGGCCCCCGAAGTGGCCGGCGCTCAGCGCAGTCACCTCGGCGAAAAGCGTTCCCTGGTCTTGCAGGGGGGTGGACAGAATGGCCGGAATGGGTTGGATGCCGCCATCGCCCGTGCCGTAAACAATCTTGGCCACGGGCGGCTCGCCATTGAGCATGTTGTACATGATGTTCCCCGGGTAGGGCTCCCCTTGGCTGTCATCCACGTAGCGCTTCAAGACCGACTCTTGTTGCCGCACACCACCGGCAAACATGACCATCACCACGTGCTCTGAGCTGCGGTGGCCCGTGGGTGCGAACAATCGCCCAGATGGCAAAATGTATGGGGAGGCAGCCAGACCCGCTGCGGCGAGGCCTGATCGCTTGATGAATTCCCTGCGGTCGATGGAGCGGCTCATGTGTTGGGGGTCAGTAGTAAAGGTATTCTTCAGACAAGGCAAAAGACATGTAGACCAATTCCGGCGTCATTCCCGGATGGTTGTCCAAAAAGTTCCGAACGTAGGCGCGCTCTGCCGCACTGGGCAAGCGCACAAAAAACCGCAAGTAGGTCTCGTTGATGAAGGCGTCGGGGTCTGCTTGCATTTCTTCGGTTGTCGGCAATTGCACATCCTCGGCGTTGAAAAAATTGCTCAGCAACACCTCGCGTGCGACGTCCTGGTCGCCGATCGACGAAAACACTTGGCCCACATCGAAAAGCTCATTGGCAG
>Ga0209555_10001662_pt1 | contig 16667 bp, 29 predicted proteins | sample SaaInl85LU_5_DNA_FD_184643 | JGI IMG/M metagenome (GOLD analysis project Ga0209555, IMG submission 184643) | Marine microbial communities from expanding oxygen minimum zones in the Saanich Inlet - ESP_85LU_5_DNA (SPAdes) (version 2) | ecosystem: Environmental > Aquatic > Marine > Intertidal... | reverse complement strand
CAAGTACTCATCAGAAGAATCTACATCACCGTCATTGTCGATATCTTTATCTTTACGGTCTTTGAACTTTTTATCGTTCGCTTTGTCATCTACTGGATCGAGTTCTTTCTTCTCTTTCACTTCGTCGTGATAACCTTTATCGTCGCAGTGATTGCAACCTTCACCTTCGCACTTAGGGCATTCGGTCTTTTCTTCTTTCTTCATACGGTCTTTACCGCAACTTGCTTCGGAGACCATTTCCAAATATGCCTCCATGATTTTACTTTGTTCTGACATTTTAGTCTCCGTTGATTATAAGAATAATACTTTAATGATAGCACCTATGACTGCCGCTCCGACAACCCATGCTACTTTGTTAATAATTTGTACTGTATGAGCATTCTCATTTACTTTTTTCTCAATACAGTCAAGTTTCTCTGAGAATCGATTCATCCTCTCAAAGTTATTTTGATTCTGTGCTTCCATAGATAAAATCTTTTCTTCTGTACGCGCAAGAGTTATCATTGCGTCAGCAAGTTTGTCAATCTTTTCTTCTATGCGGTCAAGTCTTTTGTCGTCCATTATTGCTCCATGAAACGAAATTTATTATTTTTATTAGTACTATTTATACTAATTATCTACTTTGGCACCTGAACGCCACTGATAACAAGACCAATATCTTGCTTTCCATTTCGGTCCTGGATTCGCACAATTGTGTCTAGCACGAAAGTTCTTGCGCTTACCTGGGTCGTCACGTTTGATAGACATGTTTGGATCGCCGAAACGGACTATCACAACTTTACCTGATTCATTCTTCACATACACTTTGAACTTCTTATTAGGGTTCTCGGATGTACGAATAGGGTCATTCAACTTGACTTTCTTACCCTGATACTCTGACTCTGTAATAACTAAGTCTTCGTACAAGTCATTACATTCGCAATGCTCGTCTATTTTATTATATTCGTCGAATGACTTCATAGTATCCTCTTAAAGAAATTGTGTGCTTTATGTGAAAGCGTGTTATGTTTAGTTGGAGTTCCTCGATGAATAATTTCTTCTTGAACTCGTATCTTATCGTCTATGTATTTATCACTCAATGAATAGACTGAACAAATCTCTGCCCACATACCACTTGTAACTTTACTGTGATATTGGTTCTGAGAATACACTAAACAAGGTTTTCTATAACTTTGTGATATGAGATTACCCATACCCTCATAACCTATACAAAACTTTGCTGTACGTATTGTTTCAAAAACATATTCTATATCATCTCTATATGAGACGTATCTTATCTCGTGCCCTTGTTTTTCTAAACTGGCACATAATTCTTCCATTACACCTGCACCTACTGGATTCTTCCATATAGAAACAGGAGTTAAGTTGTTTCGTGTTGTCCATACTGCAATGTGATTACCTTTGACAGGTTCTACATCTGGTTTCAAGTATGGTTGACCCAACCATTGTGTTACTGCAAGTGTACGTGTCGGTAATAAAAATGGTATATGATTACCAAACGCATACTCAAAAAACTCACTATCTGTCATAGGTATTACAGTGTGTCGAACGTTCTTCAACTCTTCACTGTAATATGACAATACCTTTTCTATCTTGGGTATCTCTTCTTCTGCTGTAAATACTACATCTTTCTTTTTAGTACTGTTAATATGACCAGCAGTTGTTTTGTCGAGTATGGTGAATACTATTCTACATACCTTGTTGTATCGTTTTGCTAGTGTCTTAGCATAATACGCACAACGAATAATATCACCATAACCCATACCCGCATCGGTAAGAAACATCATTTCGTCTCTATTGTTAGGGTTCAGTTGAATTCCTAACTTACCTAATTGCACATTATCATAGTTTCTCAAATCAACAGATTCAAGACCATCACCAAATAAACTCATATTAACTAATGTACGAGTTTAGTTCGAATGTGTTTTTATTCGTCTCACGATTATACACTTGAATGTGTAATGCCTTTCTTTGTGGTTTACCACCTTTCGTCAACTTCAATGTATGACGAACTGTTTTACCTCGTCCAGGTTTGCCTTGACCAGTTGTGATTTCACGAAACACATCGTCTTCGTCAACTTCATAACCTTTCTTCTTTGCTTGTGCAAGTGCATGACTAATAGCACTTGAATAACTATCGAAGTAAGTATCTTTTGATTCTTTGACAGTCTTTAGTTTCTTACCAGTGATAGGATCAAGACCACGTTTCTTTCTACCTTTCTTTACACGTTCTTCAGCATCTTTATTTAAGTTACCTTTCTTATCAAAGAACTTCGATAGATGTGGAGGTAGTTTACCTTCGTCAAGGTCATCACCATCTTTATAAACATGATGGGCAGTAAACTTAGAACCACGATGTTTTTTATTGAGGTCATCTACCATTTTCTTTGCCTTAGCAACACCGTAAATCTCTACAGTTTTACCGCCCTTCTTCAAAGGTTTACCGTCTTTACGGATTTGGTAGGTAAGTTCTTTTGCTTCGTTAACAGACTCATTCTTAGTATATAACTTAGACTTGTTCTTAGCAACGAAATCACGCACTGCTTTCTGTGATGGTCTGTCGCCATATGCATAATACGCATCAGCATATACTTCGGCATGCTTCTTAGCAGTTGCCGCATCTTTGTATGACTGCTGTGCAGAGTAAATGCCTTTACCGTCTCTAGTACATGTTGGAGTGTAACCACCAAACTGTGACTTCTTGCCCGAACACTTTACACCCGCACGACCAGTAGTTGCTTCACGCAATTCTTTGAATGATTTCATTATGCTAGATCCTTATCGTGGTTTAAACCACCCTTCTTCTTTTTAACTATGAATGCGTTGACTCGTGCGTGACCCCATTGTTGCGGAGTAGTTCCAGGTCTATGACCAGACTTCCATGCGGCAACACCACGATTATAAACTTTCTTTAATGTTGCGACCGAGATACCTGACTTCTTTGCTTTAGCGGCAAGACCATCAGATCCCTCTTTAACGTCAAGTTCATCATACACTGGATAACGTTTCTCGTCAAGATATTTTTTGAAAGAAATCACTATTTTGTTTCCTTATTCTTTTGTCGTGCACGTGCTAGTCTTGCTCTGTCTAGAATACGGTCATGACGTTTCTTATCGTTTTCTACTTCACGTTCAATATCGAGACGTGCTTGTTTAACTGGGTTAGTATCTTCTTTCATACCAGACATTACATCAGCAAGTGCTCTTGAGTTGATACCAGATACATTGAATTTGCGAATAACTTCTGCGGCATAGTATTCGTTGCCACGGTTCTTAGAATCTTTTGCTTTGAGTTCTAATGCTTTCTTTGCAACTTTTGTGTACTTACCTTTCTTTACTGTCTTAGATGCAAGACGACCAAGAAGTTGTGAGTTTGACATTTCATCTAACTCTTCTTCTTTGACACAATTAGGTACTTGATTACCATTACGACCTTTCTTCATGCCTACTTGCTTGTAACCTTTCCAGCAATCTTCATCGTACATATCTTTGAATTGCTTAGTATACTTTGAAGGTTTAGTCTTTGCAGTTGCATCACCAGGTGCTGGTTTGTATGCAGATTCATCATCGTCTGCTTTCTTAGCATTCTTCTTGAAGTGTGCATCACGTTTTGCTTTGGTAGACTTCTTCAACCCTTTATAATAGTTTGCAGGTTGTGTACCCTTTCTATCTTTGATATCTGAATCTTGTGGCGCTTTCTTCTCAACGATAGGTTCAATATCATCTAACCACTTACGTGATTTAGAACCATCTGCCATTTCGATGATAACATAGTTTGCACCAAGTACTGATACTTCTGCGCATAGATTAGATTCTTTAACAATAACTAAATCACCAACTGCGTATAAGTCACCGTTAACATATTGTTCACGTGCTTCAGATACAGTAGGTAATTCAATGTGAGTCTTGAACTGTTTCTCTTCTTTCAGTCCCATACCTTTACGCACATCATTGAATAACTTACGTGCGTCTTGATTAGACATAGAAGTAGGAACGCCTTGTGAGAATGCTACAAAGTCATTTGCAGTTGCATTTGCACGTTGCTTAGATGCAGACATACCTTCAACACCAGTAGCATCTGGATCACGTGCACCTGCTGAGATGATATTGATTGACTGGAAGTTATAGAAACCATGACGTGCTTTCTGTCCGTTGTACTTACCTAACAGTACTTCAAACTCACGAATACGGTCAGCACCAACAACCATGTTGATTTTAGTATAACCAGCGTCATAAAGTTTCACTGCAATATCAAATACACTCTTTACATCTTTATCCATGATGATATGACGTGCATGTTTTGGAAACATCTTACGTGCGTGTTTAACTTTATCGCTATATGATAATGGGTCTTTCTTGGCATTCTGAGTCTGTGAGACATACACTTTATAGTCAAACTTACCTGACTTCTTTGCAAGTGTGTCCATGACTTTGCCATGACCAATAGTAGGAGGGTTCATTCTACCAAAGGTAAAATAAACTTCTTTCTCTGATTCGATTAGATACGTCGAGAAGTTCTTAATCACTTAGAACCTCTCTTACGCTCTTGGTCTTTTTTACGAACTTGGGGAATTAACTTACGGGCCATCTTTTGAATCACATTCTTTTTCCTGTCTAATCTTTTCTCAATATCACGTCTACGTGCAAGTGATAGGTCAGACTTATCTATATCTTTAGTAAGTTTTTTAAGAATGGTATTACGTGCCTGTTTCTGTGCACGTTTTTTAAGAGTGTCCATGTTTGCGGTACGTTTTGCGGCACGTTTACGACCTAACGCAATCTTTGCTTTGTTGCGTTTGAACTGACGCGAACGCGCAAGGCGTTGTGTCATGTCGAGTGCTTCGTTTTCTTCGCGCACGAATTCTTTGAATTTGAGTGGTTTTGCCACTATTCTATCCTCTATGTTGTCCCATATGATTTACAATTATCAAAATGATATCTTTTCATACCATTAGAACCACCCGTTTTACCACAATGGCGACAGGTAATTTTTGATTTAGGCGTTTTCAATTTCAACAATGTTTCTTCAGAATGTTTATGTCCTTTACGACTTTCTGACATTCTTGCTCTTGTTTCAGCGGAACGTAATACACCTTTATTACTTTCCCTGATTTTATTTTTATGTTCTTCAGTGAAAGGTTTTCGGGATAAACCTGTTTTACCTTCACTTATTCTTTGTCTCTCATAATCAGTTCTTTTTCTACCGACTTTAGAAAGACGAATTAGTTCTCTACTTTCTTCTGTATGTTTTTGTCCATACATAGGATGAAGAGTAGGGTCATCATATATTGGTTCGCATCTATTTTCTACTTCATCCCAGTCAATAGAAACGGTAGATTTCTCTACAAACTCGGGTCTATAATCAACATACTCCATTTCATTGATGTATGCGTATATTTCTTCTATAGACCAGTTATACATAGTAGTAGACATAGTAATTATCCTTTCTAATTGTTATGTTTAGAGGAGTAGGGATATTGGTAGTATCTCTACTCTTCGCTACTTCTATTTATACTATTTTCTACTTGAAGATTGCCATCCTTTCAAAATATCTGGTGAAAAGTTATTATAACTAAACTCCATTCTATCAACTAATTTGACTGCATCTCCACCTACTTTATCAATAGCAACAAACCCTTCTGCTCCAGTTACTTTATAACCTTTAGAGGTTTGAACAAACGTATCGATATTAGATAAACTATTCAATTTAGAAATAAGTTTTAGTTTCGCAAGTACTAGCATTTTTTGTAATTCAAACATCTTTTCTAACGATGAACGATTCTTACTTGAGAAAAATGCTAGTATTGCGTCACGCTTATCTACTTGGGTTTGCTTGCCTTTTTCGGTTTTGCGTTTGTCGATTTCTTTTTGGTAGCGGTCTTCGATCCAGCGGATGAGGTTTTTCGTGTGCGCTTTGGTGTCGGTGACGACTTCGCCTTTTCTGACGTAGGTGTTGTTGAACTGCTCGATGAGTCTTGCGAGTTCTTGGTTTCCTTCGAGGGTTCTGAGTGTAGACCCAGCAATTTGGTTAAAAAGTTTACCACTTTTTGAAAGATATTCATTTACTTTCTCCGTTTCTTGTTTAGACATAGTTGCAGGCACTGAACGTAACATTGCGTCCTGTGACCATACGTTAGATGATTTCTTGAACTTACTTACGTCTACACCGTAGGATGCTTTCATGTTCTCAAATGTATCACCATTATATGTAGTATGCCATACTATCCCTATTTTTGCTTTCTTTACTTCACTTGCTTGTGATTCGGGTATAGCATATACAATTGTGTTCGGGTGAAAAGTTACATACTTCTGACCGTCAATAGTTTTAGTTGATAAGTCGCCTGGACCAAATAAGAAGTCACCTTGAACTACACCTTTGATACCAAGTTCTGGTAGATACTTGAGTGCGTTCTTCAGTAAGTCAGTCAGACTACCTTTCGTGTCTTCTTCTATATCAGCATTCGTTTTATATATCTTGGGGTTCTTATTGAAGATACCTTTCTTTGCAACAAAGAACTTGCCATCACTTGGGTCTTGTCCTGCAAAGATAGCAGGTGCGCCATCCCACTTGACTGAGACTGAACCTTTACTTTTACCACCAAGCATATCACGTAGTTCACGTAGTGCAAAGATTGCTTCACGTGTACCTTTTACACCACCGTAGATAACTTTATCTTCGATATGTGTCATATGGGTGTTCTTTTGTTCTGATAAAAACTCTTTGAAGTCCATCTTCTTACCTATATTTAAAGTCACACATTAATCGTGTTGGATAACCATCACCACCTTGTGTGTCTCGTATGTTAATTTTAAATTGATATGTCTTTGTTTGAAACTCAATATCTATACGCTTACCAGTACCAGTCTTACCGCCATAGTATATCTTAGGAACGCCAGTGAGTGTTGCGGCATCTTTCATTGCTCTCTCACTCATCTCTTTTGACTTAATCGTACCTGCTAGTTTGTGTATGATATGATAGTTGTAACCAATACCAGATTCTAGAAACTCTTGCAGTTCTTTCTTATTAGGCAACTTAGCATTCTCTATCACGCCTTTCTTGAGTTCGCCATTAAATATCTGACAGAATAACTGATTGTTAATACCAAACAAATCAAGTAATGCTTTACCATCTTTGTTCTGCACTTCACCGTCTTCTATCTCTTTTCTCATTAATACTTTCTTGATACCAAGATTGAAGAACGTTGTCGTACCACCTAGTTTCAAACTAAGATAGATTTCTTTACCACCATCAAGTGTAAGTGTGATATCTGTTACTGATTTACCCACATCAGAACCACGACCTTTAGGATTCGATACGTGTATGCTAGGAGTGTATTTGATAGGGCGTGGCGTATTCTCACCACCAACAACATCTACTTTGAGTGTCTTTGACTTACGAATGCCATATGTCTTATCAAGGTCTTCGATTGCATCAAGCATTTTCTGGTCAGTGACTTTCTCGCCATCCCACCACTTGATTAGTGCATCTGCAAACTGAGGTTCAAATAAGTTACCACGATTGTTCGCACCACGATTACCAGATGAACCGTTACCGAACTTAATCTTGATATTCTTGAGACCTGCTTCACGATTGATTTTAGCAACAGTGGTGTCTTCTTGGAGTTGTCGAGTGACATTGATGTTGGTCTTCTTTGCGAAGTCAATGTTGATAGGTGCTTCTACTTTCTTAGATAATAGCGTATACAAAGAAACGATTTCCGAAATATTCTCATTCGGAAATCTGTTCTTTTCTAGTTCCGTTGTCAATTCAGATATTGACTTAGGGAAGAATGTATATGCCATTAATAGTCCTATTTTGTTTAGAAAACAATTATAACACTATTTATATGTTTATGCAAACTTATTTTTAGAACAATGTGACTGAAGTATTCTCTTCGTTGTACTGTTTAATCGTGTCAAGTAATGGACGAGTCCAGTTATCACGATGTTCAATGAACACTTGAGGTTCGTGTTGGTCTACCGAAATGATAGTCACAAGTTGTGTGATAGGCATACCAGTACGTTCTTCCCACATGATAGCATATGCCGCTTCTTGCATGAAGTAGTTGGTAATCCATTTTGTCTGTTTTGGTTTACGACTTGTTTTGTAATCAATTATTGACAACTTACCATCAAAGACACCGACGCAATCCACACGACCTGCAAGACCAAGATGAGTCGAGTATAGTGGTGCTTCTTGTGCGTGTACAAGAGTAAGACGTTCATCAAGTATTGGTTTCAAATCAAGAAACGATTGAATCAAATCTGGCGTATATGGTACAAGAGATATCTCACCATTATCAGGATCGATACGAGTAGTCTTGTTATAGTCGGGATCGTTGTTTACATACTTTTCACATATTTCGTGAACAGCAGTACCACGTGTAGATGCACGATAAGATATCTTGTCTGCTTCTGCATTACCTACTTTCTTACGCCACTTTGCGATACTGTCACGTGATAAGATAGATAGAACAGTAGTGATAGACGGTAGTTTACGTCCATCAGGAGTCGCATACATACGACCAGACTCGGTCGTCTCTGCATTCATTTCTTGTAGTACAATTGGTTCGTGTTTAAACATCTTCTTCTCCATTATATAAACTAGACCACTTCTTTAGTTTATCACGTTTGAGTGGCACTTGCAATGCGACTTTTGCAGGATCAATAATACCTTTGTCTGCAAGTAATTCGTACAGACACATGAAGTCACCAATCTCTTCTTCAAGACGTGCATAGTCTTTGTCTTCATTGAAACGTATGCACTTTGATGCCGCTTGTGCGACTTCACTTGCTTCTTCCATCAGAATAACAAGTGCTTCATTTAGTCTGTTCATTCAACTCTCTCTCAAGTCGCTCATAATTTTTAGTCTGAGATTCTGCACGTTGACCATGTTCATTCTCTACATAATACCAAGTAGTTTTGGTACCATTCGGACTTACTCGTACTTCTTCACTTCTTTTCATAATAAACTATCTCCAAGTATTTCTTCAGTTGTACATATAGAACTCCATAATAGTTCTACAACTTCGTACATATTATTACCGTATTCAGTCACATCAGGTAGATATGGTGTCCATGCAGTATAACATGATTCGCCATTCGATACTTCAATATCAACTTCTATTTCATAGTCATGAATGAATCTACGGAACTCGTCTTCATCAAACGCACCTGCTGGCATTAGTAACCACTCGTGGTTTTACTATTACCAAACCAACCTTTACCTTTCAATTGAAACCCATTTGTTTGACGAATAATCTTCTGTAGAGATTCTTTCTTCTCACACTCGGGACAGTCGGTCAGTCGGTCGTCACTCATGCTCTGACGAATATCAAATTCGTGTTCACACTCCTGACATTGATATGTGTAGGTAGGCATTACTCAAATACTCCTGTTATAATATATGTTACTACTATAACACATACTAACAGCATTGACAAGAAAAAGTTTACAATAAATTCATCAGCAAACGTTTTGAGTCTACTTTCTTTGATACAGGTTGCTTCGATTCTTGCACGTCTTTTTGGATATGTCACAACCGTCAGAATGGCGGATGCAACAATCGCAATCAATATTGCGTCTAACATTGTTATCATAATATTCTCCTAATAACTATAAACAACGAGTTCAATCTTGTCTTTACCGAACGACTCACTTATTATAAGAGGGTCTACTAAATTGAACTCTGCGTCCAATAACTCAAGACACATCGACTTTCTTTTATATAGGGGCGCATCAAATATCTCGGGATGTTCATCTCTATGAAAGAACGCTCGATAATGGGTGATTTCTTTTACACTATCTATTACCATCAATCGCGAACCTCAATCATGTTCTCAATACGATACTCAAGTTCCATGATTAACACTTCACGAATGTTTGGATGAATACGACCTTGTATATCAAGTACTGCCTGAATATGGTCATTACTCATTTCACTCACTGGAACACATCGTAATGGTTGGTCGCCATTCTTACCGTAAGTTCCCCAAGTAACCTTGTCACGTATTACCGCAAACTCGTCTTCATACAAGTATAGCGAATCATCGACTTCATCACCATTAGCACTTCGACGTTGATAACTAAGACCACCATCAACCATGTAAGTCTTGCCATTTGCGTCTACATACTCTTTAAAGTCATAATGTGAATAACTCTGAAGACGTGTGCCGTCTGGAGTAATCAATGCGTTTACTACTAATAACTCACTCATTTGTTAGTTCCTCATACTTTTCACAATACTCATCAAACATTGGCCAGCACACATCAGCACACCACTTATCAAACACAAAAGCGTCTGTATGATACATCATCAATGACATGATTGCGTCTGCTAGTGTCAGGTTATTAGCATAATCATCGGGATGAATAAACTTCACATCTGGATTAAGAATCAGTTCTAAGTTGTCGTTTAATAAGTCAACAAACAATGCGTCCATTGACTCACCTGATAGTTCTAATTTAACGTTTGGCATTATTCTTTCTCCCGAAATACTTTTAACGTTCGCAAATCGTCTTGTAACTGAAACGTGTGCTTGGCGTAAGATACAACTTCACGACCATCTTCAGTGATATACTCAAACCGATTGATATCACGGTCTACCTTTTTAATACATGTTGACTTCTCAAAGTGTTCTGACGTTTCAGCAACATCGTCCATATGGTAATCGCCAGGATAGTGCTTCAAGCAACGTCTAGCACGTTCCCATATTTCAGAACCTTGCGGAATCTCTTCATACTCGCCCCATAGAATATCTTTAAGAAACTTTCGTGTGTTTATCACCGCACGGTATCTTTCATCAGGCATTGTCATAATGGTTACCATCGTTACCGTTCTGACCGATGATATCCATACGTTCTTCGTCTGGCCAATCTTCACCAGTCTCATGGTCATGTCGTTTGTTACGACTATGATATTCTTTACAAACATCCTCAAAATCAAAGATACACTTCTGGAACTTTATTTGGTACATTTCTTTCATACCCAACAACAAGTTACATATTTTGTCTCGATGCTTTGCGTCCATATCTTTGAAGAACGGGTCATCACCAAAATAATAATACAAGTCATCTAAATCATCAACTACATTCCAGCAGTTCATGATACGTTGTTCTAAATCAAAAATCTTATCGCTCATTCTTCATCCTCACATATAATTACATCGTACTTTTCAACATCGTCTGCCGCAATACGCAACCACTTTGCTAGGTCTTGTGGAGTATAACCAATGAATTGTGTGTTTTCTGTGTGAGGCATTTCACCGTACTCTTCCTGTAAATCAGGATATGCTTCAACAACAGTGTATTCATACCCATCACCGAAATCTTCTTTAACTCGTTTTGCTTGATAACGCCAACCCATTATTAATGCTCCTCTAAAAACGCTTCAACTCTTTTTTGTACTTCTAAGTTAAACTCTTCAACATCACGTTCGTCAAACAGAGTTTTTTTCTGCTCTTGAATTTCAATATTCATTTCATTGCAATCATTAATGAAGCATTCATACTTACCGTCACGCCACATCTCCTCAACAACACATGCTTCACACGCATCATGTAGGTTATCAAACACACCCACAACATAGGTGTGATCTTCTCTATCACCCCAACGTAATGCTTCAACTACAAATACGTCTTGCATTACTTACTCCAACTAATATACGGTCTTGTTTTGATTGAACCGTTCCAGTTAACTTCACATCCACACTCTTCAATGATAGGAATGACTTCTTTGAGTGTCTTAACTCTACCAAAACAGAAGCAAGAACCATCTGCTTGTTCAGGAGTCATATACTGTTCTTCATAATTTTCATCTTCGTAGTACTCGTCACACAAGTCTTCGTATGTTTCTTCGTCGATTTTACCGGCCTCAAGTTTACGGTCAAGTTCTAAGATATATTCATCTTCAAGTTCAACGTCTTGGATGATGTTAAACAAACACTTTTTAATATCTACCTCTTTACCAGCATGTGGATGGTCATCTGGAAACTCATATGGAGTATTACACCACGCTTCATCTTGAAAGTAACCCTCTGCCCATCCGACATACCAACCTTGATGTTCAAGTGCAACTTTCATTTTCTGAAAACCATTCATATCAAATTCACCTGTATAAGAACCACACATATTACCACCCCGAGTTAGAAAAAGATTTCATTTCACGTACAATCTTTGGATCATCAAGAACGTACAATAGATTCATGTCATCTACATCAAGTAGTTTCATTGTACGACCATCACGTGTGCGATATGTTCTGAATTGTCTATTCTCTTTAGAACACTCCCACACCTTGATACTATCGTCATCTCTGGATGGAGATTCAACAAAGTAAAGTAAATCCGCATTGAGACATTTTCTTACTTGATTCTCTTTCACTGTAAATGCATTTTGAGTAAAGAAACGCATTTGAGTCTTGACTTCGGCAGTTCTACCATTAATCTTCAAGTCCTTTTCGCTATCATACATAGACAATGAATCTTCTACTAGCAATCCGTTTTGTTGTGCATAGTGCTTAACAATCTTCTCGCCCAGTTGACCCATCATCAACATTTTTTCTTTACTCTTTTGCATATTATAGTACCTTCTTAATCAATTTCAAATTATACTCGTTGTTACCTTTCGGCATCTCAAACCCATCAACAAACTCAAGTTTAGTTTTCTTGAACCTGTCGTAGTTTACGTGATGATGATATCGACCATAACGTTTCACTACACGAACAACATCTGGATGTAGATTGAACAACACAAGTGTTTTATCTTTGGTTGTATCTTCGTAATCCATACTATCTGCATTATAGACTTCTTCGGTATTACCACCACCGACTGTCTGTGTTGCGCACTTACCTTGTAGAAATGAATTGAACAAGATTGTACAATCATCATCTTTGAGCACACGAAGTGACAAGTCGATATCTTCATTGTACTTGGAACGCCAACGAATGTCAAGAGAATTATCAATTAAGATACAACTCATGATATGGGTGTTCTTTACAAACGGCGGATACTTCTGGTCAGATGCGCAGAAGAAACGATATCGAGGACCTGCAAGACGAACATTCTTGTATCTGTCAACAAAGTCTTCCATAGCACGAAAGAATGCAGGAGTCTTTACACGATAACGTGTGTTCATATGCAAACGGTAGAAGTCTTGAATGTTATCATCAAGAATCCAATGGCGTTTATGACCATTCTCTATAGAGTGCTCCCAACACGCATTACGCGAAGGACCAGAACCCATGCCATGGTCTGAGAATGGCAGTTCAAGAAGAGATGCAGTAGTGATACCAAACGTTTTAAATGCTTCACGATACGGTTCAACGTCTTTTGGTTCTACTGCAATAGTATGTTGTACACCCATCTCATTCAAAGAACGAGACGTGTACATAGAGTCTGCACGACCCTTAGATATTATATAAACTGGATACTTATTCTGAATCATCTTCTACCCATGCGAATAAAGAGTTTGCTTCACGTTCAAATGCAGGATACCAAATAGTCTTGGTCTTCTCTGTCATCGGTTGTTCCATCAATTGACGAAACTGTTCAAAGTCTTGCTTAGTCTGAAAACACACATTAATCTTTTTGTATGGTTTCTTATTCTCTTGAACGAATGCTGGCATACCCTTATAGTGGTCTTCAGGTCGTTCAGATATATTATCATCACCGTCAAGAAAACCATCAAGACTGCCCGCGAGGGCGTCTTCAGATGGATTCTGTAACAGGTCTGTACAGTCTTCAAAGTTTACTTTATTTGTCATTGCATTTCCTCAAAAGGGTTTAAATCACCATAGTTAGGTCTATCTAGGGTAGTTATAAAATGAGATTCTAGTGTATTATCACTTGCTGTACGATTTATAACCCATCGTTCTTCACTGTGACAATAACAGTTTTTCTTGTAGTTAATCTTGCCATTTTTACCTACAGAACTTTGCATTGCTAGTCTATCACAACCGGGAACAACACACTTAGGTCTCATAGGATCTTTTTCTAATCGATTACTTTCTTTGAAATTAAGATATACCTCTTCGCATAAATGTCGATATATTCTACCGTTTGCTTTTACATCATGATAGTCTGCGACATATTCTTCACCCTTTACAGAACAAGTTGGTGGTACGTAATTATAATTCATATTATGCTCCTGCAAATTCTAATGCTTTAGATACTGCGACTTGCTTACGAGTCTGGTTAGAACCAAACCATGCAGAAGTCATACGTGTATCTGCCGAACGACCCATCTCATGGTCAGTCAAGTAGGTTACACTGTTGAGTGCTTGCCACCATGAACCACGTGCGAACTCTGCGCCAGGTTGAGTCTCTAATACATCATACGCTTTCTTAGCATTGGTTGTCAAGTCATTGTATGATTTTACTTGAACTTTATTCTTACCCTGATATGTACGAGGAAAGACTTCGTTGTAGTACTGAATCAATGAATCGGCACTGAAGTGTTTGTTAGCAAGGAACTGTGAAAGTTCTTTGTACTCATCAAACTTCTCGTGTGCCAGACCCATAGTGATTTTCACTTGTTCTGCATCAAACGCACGACGGTGATTCACTTTCACACTGTTCACTGCTTTGGTCTTGAGTGCCATTGCAAGTGTATTCATACATGTAACACGAATAGGAGTGAATCGAACATCGATAGACTTACCGTACTCATGCGGATTAGAGAACAACAAGTAAGAGTCTACTTGGTCACCTTTCAACACATCGAACGATTCGTTGATTTTCGCAAGTGCATAGACCATCTTACCTTCTTTGAGTGAACCTGCTGATTCCATTTGCATACCACCTTCAAGGCAGTATTCATTGAAGAATTCAAATGCAGTCTCATTCTGACATGGTTCCCACTTACCGCCAACTTGAGTTAGTACCTTAGAATCAGACGAACGAACCAGTGCTTCCATACCTGTCGGTACTTCAATGTCATTGTACTTAGCATATGTAGGGACTTTCTCTACGGTCCAATCTAGACCTGCTTTCTCCATCATTTGACGTGGAGTTAAGTCATTCGATACTTTGGTACCGATTCCCCAAGGACAACCACCTGCAACTGCTTGTGTTTCAATCTGTAAAATATTATTCATAATGTAATCTCTCTCTCTTCAATTAGTCAACGTTACCTATACATATTATCAAAATAAGAACCACTTGTCAACACTTTTTTTCAAAATAATTATGCTACCTTTTTTTCGAACACATTTCTTTTGTAGTCCCATAGGTTCATGGTACCCATATCCCAGTTGTAGCATTTGCGAATCATTGCAAAATTACTATACACCATTTTACCACCATGTGCTTTTGCTGTAATGTGACCTGCGTGTGCTTCATCCCAAGATAATGGTTCGCCATCAATCGCACAAACATTTTTCTGTTCTGCTAACTTTTCGCGTTTCATTTGTTCTGGAAAATCACGATAGTCCATAGAAATTGTACAATCGTCCAACTTCATAAGTTTAACCAATGCGTCGATACCATGTCTAATCATTGACTCTCGCTTGTACTCATTCAATGTATCCATAACATGACCCGCATACGTTTTTTTAGAATCGTATTCAGATGGTGCGCTGTACTTTTTAGGCAACTCGGCATACTTTCGATTAATATATTCATATGCGCCTTGAACTTGTTCTTGAAATTCTGCCACGTTCACGATTTTTAAGTTATTCTCTAAAGTATAAAAATACATTCTTGAGTAAAGGTTGAACTCTTTTTTAGATAGTTTTTTCTTAGAACAAGTTCTCATTTCATTAACAATACTCAGGTGTTTCCAAACTTTTTCTTTCAACTTTTTCATAATCTTTTCGTCTGGATTACTAGCATACATGTCCCACAAGTCATCTTCTGAAACTTTAACTAAGAACTGATTTTTATCAGAAAATTTCATATGTTCTTTGTAGTATGCACAATAAATACGAGCAACCATTTCATCGACAACCAAACGTTTGTTGCTGAAAGAAAGATATCTGTACTGACCTTTATCGGTCATTTCAAACAATTCGTGGTAGTTATTGTTAATATATTTTACAGTACGAACAGTCTCACGAATAGTTTTAGCAACAGGTATTTCATTGAAAGCATTTATGTTTTCTTGGTGTACAGTAGAACTACTTTTGTTTGCGTTATGGAATACATAACCAATCTCTGTAGGAGACAAATCTTCATATTCGCATACAAGAAGTTCATAATCTAAGAATCGGTCTTTTTCTTCTTGCGTCAATCCTGCGTAATAACGACCATCTGGTAATGGAAACTCACCGTCGTAAAATGCTTTGAAGTAACGCTTACGGTGACCACCATCAATTGATTCCCACACAAACTTCGCAAAAGGACAAGTAGGTAAACGATTTAGGATTATAGATCCTAGTTCTACTCCGAATAGAACTGACATAATGATGCCTTGCGCTTTTGTCCAACCATTAGGTTCTACGTCCAAACGCTGTCCTGTAGGTTGCGTGTTAGTCGCAGGAATAATTTCTTGTAATAAAACTCTAACTGTATAGATTTTTTTTGTAGGGGTTAAATGATTTAAAATTTTCATAATGTATACTCTCTCTCAAAAATTAACTTACTTAACTATATTATCAAAACAAGAATAACTTGTCAACACTTTTTTTCATTATATTTCTTCAAAACCAAAATCGTCTTCGAGTATCGCACG
>Ga0209555_10001660_pt1 | contig 16668 bp, 15 predicted proteins | sample SaaInl85LU_5_DNA_FD_184643 | JGI IMG/M metagenome (GOLD analysis project Ga0209555, IMG submission 184643) | Marine microbial communities from expanding oxygen minimum zones in the Saanich Inlet - ESP_85LU_5_DNA (SPAdes) (version 2) | ecosystem: Environmental > Aquatic > Marine > Intertidal... | reverse complement strand
ATTGCGAATCTAGATCAAAACTGATGATCTGGTAGTCCTCAACAGCCATGCCTAGCTGCCAGTTTTCGCCACGATAACCTAAAGCTGCTGTGCGATTGAGATACGATGCTGACTCAGTTTCAATCGATTGGTTGCCGAAGTCGCGCAAGTAGTCGCGGTCGCTCACTTCGTTATAGCTGACACGGGTGAACAAGTTGCCTCTATCACCGCGATGATCGAGAGCGACCATCGAGCGGTTTTCACCCTCGTAGCTAGGTCTCAGCACAGTGCCATCTTCGCCTCCACCGCTATCGTCTGCGAGAAAGGCAGTGTTGAGTGTAGTGTTAGACCAGCGGTTGAGATAGCGGCCCTCTATGCCCAGACTAAAGCCTCTTTCAGTCAGCAAGCGCGGGGTAAAAGTGATGTCGTAGTTCTCTGCCAAGTTCCAATAGATAGGTTGGGCATAGTCGATGCCATTGCGGCTATTGCTGCTGATTTGTGGGAACAATAGCCCGCTGGAACGATTGTCATTGATAGGAAAGCGCAACCAAGGAAAGTAAAAGACCGGCAGATCCTTTATCTCTAGAGTGGCGTCGCGCACGGTTGCAAACCCGCTCTCTTCGTCAATGCTGATCTTTGCGGTGTTCAGTTGCCAATCGTCACTGGTGGGGGGGCAGCTAGTATAGGTGGCATCTTCAATCACCAGTTCGCCTTGGGCGCTGCGCGAAAGTTTGCCGGCGGTACCGCGAATACTAGCGCCATGGATTACATAGGTCGCTTGCTCAATGCTGACTTCACGGCTGGCTAAATTGAGATCGGCACGCTCGCCCAGCAACAGCAGCCCGGGCTCGCGCATCTGTACATTCCCCTCAAGTGTTACGCTGCGATCATTTTGGTTAAGCGCAGCGCGGTCGCTGCGTACCTGTCGATAGCCTTGAGAGATTTGTACGTCACCGGTTAGCTCGACATCACCGTCTGCATTGGCCTGTGTTTGGTCCGCGTTGACCCGCAAAGGAGCAGAGCTCGGATCGCGCTGGGCATCAGGGTAGTCGCGGGGCGGCTCGACATATTCACCGCAGCAGTGAGAGGGAAGCTCGGCGCGACGCTCGCCGGACAGTTGCTCAATAGCGACCCAGTCGAGATTATTATTGGGTGCAACTCGGGCTTCGTCAGTACTGCTCTGCTGTGCTTTTAAGGTTGCCTGCAAACTGCGTGTAGGGCGCACATAAGGTGCGCGAGAACTCAGCTGTTGCTGGCAGCTCCAGCCGCCCTGTGCAGCAGTGCAACGCCACTCGGGTGCAGTTTCTGGTTGTGCCGCTGTGGCAACCGCAGTGGGTAGTGCGGCAACACAAAACAATGCAACGAATGGATAGTGAGATAAACGGACAGTAGGCAGTGGCACAGCTGAATCCTTGGTTAATAGCTTTCATTTTAACTGATATTTGACCCTGTGCTAGGGTTGTTGCTGGGCAATTCGGTTAGAATTCTTGCAACGCCAAAATTGAGATGAGTGCAGTGATGGAAAGTGGTGAAATAGAGCAGCAAAAAGCGTTGCAAGGGTGGTTGGTAAGACAGCTGCCAGGGTTCTTTGGAACGCCTGTTTTGAAGCCTCTGCCCGGCGATGCTGGTCAGCGCCGCTACTGGGGAATCGTTGATCAGCCGCATTATTTAGTCGCTAGCAGCCCGCCGGAAAGCGAGCCCAATCGAAGTTTTATCGCCTGTACGTTGCTTTTGGCCAGGAATGGACTGCCGGTTCCCAAGCTTTTTGCGATAGATCTTTCGAGAGGCTTTTTTCTTTTGGAGCATCTAGGGCATCAACCGTTGCGCAGTGTCTACCCCACAGAGGGTGCGAACGCATTAAAGCCTGCAATGACCCTGCTCGCTTCTCTGGCGGCCATACCTGGCGCTGAACTGGCTGAGCTTCCTGAGTACGATCGCACCAAATTAATCGCCGAGATGGTGCTGTTTGAACAGTGGTTTGTCGCTGAATTGCTGAGCCTAGAATTGAATAACGTGGAGCGAAGTGAGTTGGCCGCTCTGTATGAGCAGCTGGCAACCTCGGCGATTGAACAGCCGCAAGGCTTTGTGCACAGAGATTATCACTGCCGCAATATTATGCTTTCCGATACATCTGCAGCACAGCCTCAGCTGGGTATTATCGATTATCAAGATGCCGTGGTCGGACCGCTCAGCTACGATCTGGTGTCGCTGCTCAAGGATTGTTACTGGCAGTGGCCGTCAGTGACGCGAGAGGCATTGGTGACTGAGTTTTACCAGCACAACATCGCGCCACTTGAGGGTGCACCGTCGCTTGCCGAGTTCAGCCGTCAGTTCGATTGGATGGGTTTGCAGCGCCATATGAAAGTGCTGGGTATTTTTGCCCGCTTGGCCCTGCGCGATAATAAGCCGTCTTACTTGCACGACCTACCTTTGGTCATTCACTACACCTTGGAGGTGGCAGCAAGCTATCCTCAGCTGCAAGCCTTTGCTGAATGGTTCAAAGCGCGGTTGATGCCGGCCATTGCCAAGCAGCCTTGGTTCGATGAGTACAGAGGATTTGAGCGATGAGAGCGATGCTTCTGGCTGCCGGTCAAGGACGGCGTATGCGGCCACTCACCGACAGCGTTCCAAAGCCTCTTTTGGCATTAGCTGGACGACCCATTCTCGAACACAGTCTGGAGAAATTAGTTGCCGCGGGCGTTTCTCAGGTAGTGATCAATGTCAGCTGGCTGGGCGACCAGTTAATAGAGTACTTTGGCGACGGTAAGCGCTGGGGTGCCAGTATAGAGTGGTCGCGTGAGTCGACGCCTCTGGAGACCGCGGGTGCGGTAGTGAAAGCTCTGCCACTGCTTGGCGACGAGCCATTTATATTGATCAATGGCGATATCTGGTGCGACTACCCGATCAAAAATTTGCTAGATCGCGCAGCGCGGTTAACGCCTCAGCAGAGCGCTCATCTGGTCATGGTCGACAATCCGCCTCATCACCCCGAGGGCGACTTTTCTATTCGCAACGGCCAGCTCAGTGCGCCGATTGACGGCAGTACTCTCACCTTTAGTGGCATCAGTGTGTGGCGTCCTCAAGCTTTCCAGTCGTTACTCCACTCATCTGGTGCGCCGCTGGCACTGCGCGAGGTGCTACTACCATTGCTCTCCACAAGAGGAGTTGGCGGCGAACATTGGCCGGGGCAATGGTGCGATATCGGCACCCCGGAGCGCCTCGCAGAGATGAATCGGAAGCTTTGCAGTGTTTAGCTTGCCTATTCGTCTTTGGCAGTTGAGCAGTTGCTGTCTAGCGTTTGCGATTGCGCTGGGTTCGCTGCTGCCGCTTAATTCCGCCGTTGATATCGCCGGCTCCGACAAGTTGTACCATTTCATCGCTTACTTACTGCTAGCGTATCTCCTGGCGCGCAGCTATCTTGCCCGAATCAGTTGGTTGAAATTAGCGAGCGGTGTGGTCGTCTACGGGGCAGTTATTGAAATTCTGCAAGAGTTTAGCGGTTATCGCAGTGCCGAGTTAGGGGATTTATTGGCTAACACCTTGGGTTGTAGCGGCGGTTTATTGATTCATCAGTTAACCAAGCGCTGGTTTTAGCTGATCTCTATTTTGACCGTTGCGGCAGAAAGCGGCGCTGCACCGGCGATAGCCAGAGCCAGAGTTGTCAGCTCCTGCCAACCGTTGGCCGCGCGGATACCTTTTGCCGCACGATCGATCGCGGCAAGCTGGTGAAGATACATGCGCAGTTGAGCTGAGCTGTTGCGCTGCAGAGCTCTGCGCATGGCCGCCATCCGGTTAGACCATACGCCAACTTTTTTAAGCGCCGCTTCGCTTCCCAAGCCGCGCTCACAGAGTTCGGCAGCTTGCGCCAAGCTGCGCAGATCGCGACCCAGTGCCCACAGCAGTGGCAGTAACTCGCCACCCTCAGCGCGCATTCCGCGCAGCGAGCGGGCTACCGCTTGGGTGTCGCCCTCGAGCATGCGGTCTAAAAATTCCCAGGTGTTGTAGCGAGCACTGTCAGCAACGACATTGGAGAGCCGCTGAGCATCGATCTGCCCATCTATGGCGAGCAGTTTGAGCTTTTCTATCTCTTGCACAGCGGCCAACAAATTGCCTTCAACCCGTTCTGCGAGCAGCGCAGCCGCCTCGTCATTAACTGCTATCCCGGCTTGTTTAAGCCGTTGGGCAATAAAGCGAGGCATTTGTGCTGCGCTTACCGCCGGTGCTTGGACAATGGCGCCGAGCGTATCAATTTTTTTTACCCAGGCGCTGTTGAGTAGAGTTTTGTCGAGCTTGCCAGTGACCACCAACAACAGTTGATCGGGATCTTTGCGCTCCAGCCATTCGATTATCGCTTCGCCTTTATCTGTAGGTTTGCCGCCAAGGCGAAGCTCAATGATCTTGCGATTGGCAAATAGCGAGAGTGCACTGGCCTCATGGTAGAGCGTATCCCAATTGAAGCCTGCATCGCAGTGAAGAACCTCGCGCTCAGCAAAGCCTGCAGCGCGGGCGGTACTGCGCACAGAGTCGCACGCCTCTTGCACCAAGAGTGGTTCGTCTCCGCTGATCAAATAGACAGGTAGCAGCGCTTCTCGCAGGGTCACAGAGAGCTTGTCGGCAAAGATCTTCACTGGCTATTAGGCGACACAGCCATTAGCTGGCGCAGCAGCTGTTCAATAAGCTGTTGGCGCATCTCGTGTTCGACTAGCCTGCGCTCGTTGTTGCTGGCGAGAATATTATTCTCTAGATTCCTGTACAGCCGCTCAATTTTTACTGTCTGTGACTGAATGAGGATCTGGTCGTCGCGTTTGAAAGAGAAGGTGAGCGCCATATTTAATTGCTGTTCAGCGACTTTGATGGCCGATGTAACCGTGGCGACACGCTTGGCAACAGCAAAGTTTTCAATTACCAAGGAGTGATCAGCTGATGCGGTGTTGACAGGTACCCGTGGGCTCAGTTCGCGCTCTAATTGCAGAGCGATAGTGCGGTAACGATCCTCTGCTATGACGCGGATGCCGGCTATCTCAAGACGATTTAAACCGGCGCCGCGCAACTGCCAACCACAGCTGCTGACAACTAAACAGAGTGTCAGAGCAAAAATAGCCGTGATGCGCTGAGTTGCGTTATATCGTTGGGCAGACATAGCCTCTCCTCAATTGGCAACAATGCTGACGAGCTTGCCGGGGACAACAATGACTTTGCGCACAGTTACACCCTCTAAAAAGCGTTGTGCTGACTCACATTCCAATGCCAATTTTTCTAGCAGTTCTTTATCGGCACCCGCAGCGGCTACAATTTTACCGCGCACTTTGCCATTGACCTGGACAACCATCTCAATTGTCGACTGCTGCAGTGCGCTCTCATCAACACTAGGCCAGGGTGTGTCGGTGATGGCGGTGCGGTTGCCTAGTTCTGCCCACAGATGGTGGCAGAGGTGCGGTGCGATTGGGGTAAGCAACAAGAGTGCAGACTGTAGGGCTTCGCGTACTACCACAGGGCTTTGGGCAATACTGCTGTCTATACGCGCGACATCGTTGAGCAGCTCCATCACTGCAGCAATGGCGGTATTAAAAGTCTGCCGACGACCGTAATCATCACTCACTTTAGCGATGGTCTGGTGTGTTTTGCGTCGCAGTTCGGCCAATGGCTGTGCCAGCTGATCGCTGGACCCCACCAGCGCGGCAGTGTCTAAAGTGTCACCGTGCGTCGCTGCAATATGTTCGCTGACCATTTTATGCAGTTTGCGCAAGAACCGTTGGGCCCCAGCAACGCCCTCGTCATTCCACTCCAGAGTCTGCTCAGGGGGCGCTGCAAACATAGTAAACAGGCGTACCGTGTCAGCGCCGTAGCGGTCCACCGCAGATTGAGGGTCGACGCCATTATTTTTCGACTTCGACATTTTACAGCTGCCGTTGTTCACCACAGGCTCACCGCTGGCTATTTCTACAGCGCTCAGTGGGCGGCCTTTGTCGTCGCGGCTAACAGTGACTTGCGTGGGGTTGAGCCAGACGCGTCGGCCATCGACCATTTTGTAATAGGAGTCGGCGAGCACCATGCCTTGGCAGAGCAATTTTTTGAATGGCTCATCGCTGTTAACTAACCCTTCATCACGCATCAGTTTATGGAAAAAACGCGCGTAAAGAAGATGCAAAATAGCGTGCTCAATGCCGCCGACATACTGGTCTACCGGCAGCCAGTAATTGGCGCGCTCTGGGTCGAGCATAGCCCCCTCGATGTTGGCGCAGGTGTAGCGTGCGTAGTACCAAGAAGATTCCATAAAGGTGTCAAAGGTGTCGGTCTCTCGCTCAACATCACGGCCATCATGGCTGGTTTTACGCCACTCTGGATCTGATTTGATCGGCGATTGAACCCCGTCCATGACGACTTCTTCGGGCAGCAGTACCGGGAGTTTTTCTAGAGGTACCGGGATCTCACCGCCCTCGGGAAGATTAAACATCGGTATCGGTGCACCCCAATAGCGCTGACGGCTGACACCCCAATCGCGCAATCGATAATTGGTGGTAATACGACCGCTCCCGCGGCTGGCTAGGTCAGCGGCGATGGCTTCGAAAGCCTTTTCAAAATCTAGCCCATCATATTGGCCGGAGTTAATAAGTAGGCCCTTTTCGGTCATGGCCGCGTTGTCTATATCGCTCTGTTCGCTGCTATTGTTTACCACTTCGAGCATAGGCAGGTCGTATTTGCGGGCAAACTCCCAATCGCGTTGATCATGTGCTGGAACCGCCATAACTGCGCCAGAGCCGTAGTCCATCAATACATAATTGGCGACCCACAGTGGGATCTCATCGCCGGTCAGCGGGTGCTTAATGGTCAATCCAGTATCGCAGCCAAGCTTCTCGATAGTGGCCATATCCGCCTCAGAGACCTTTTGCCCGGCACATTCGGCGATAAACCTAGCCAGTGCTGGATTATTTTCTGCCAGAGCCTGAGCAATCGGGTGGGCGGTTGCCAGTGATACGTAAGTGACGCCCATTAAAGTGTCCGGGCGTGTGGTGTAGACGGAGAGTGTTTCGAGGCCGGCTAGCGGTGTAGGGAGCTCAAAGTCTAGCTCTACACCGCGGCTCTTGCCGATCCAGTTGCGCTGCATCGTCTTGACTTGTTCTGGCCACTCGTCGAGCTGGTCGAGATCGTTTAGCAGTTGCTCGGCGTAGTCAGTGATTCGGATAAACCACTGAGGGATCTCTTTGCGCTCGACAGGGCTGTCGCAGCGCCAGCAGCAGCCATCGACGACCTGTTCGTTGGCCAGTACCGTGGCATCGTTCGGGCACCAGTTAACCGCACTGGTTTTTTTGTAGACTAAGCCTTTTTCATGGAGACGAGTAAAGAACCACTGTTCCCACTTGTAGTAGTCGGGTTGGCAGGTGGCCAGTTCCCGGCTCCAGTCAAAGCCAAACCCGAGCGCCTGCAGTTGCTGTTTCATGTAGCTGATGTTTTCGTAAGTCCAGCCGGCGGGGGCGGTATTGTTAGCCAGTGCCGCATTCTCTGCCGGTAGGCCAAAGGCATCCCAACCCATAGGATGGAGGACATTTTTCCCCAACATGCGCTGATAACGGGCTATTACGTCAGAGATGGTGTAGTTGCGCACATGGCCCATATGCAATTTCCCTGATGGATAGGGAAACATGGCCAAGCAGTAAAACTTCTCTCTGTGGGGCTCTTCTTGAGCAATAAACGTAGCGTTTTGCAGCCAGTAGTTTTGTGCTTCGCGCTCGATCTGTGCTGGCTGATAAGAAATTTCGGTCATTGCGGTCTGTTCCGGCTCACTGTAAAGCTGGCAATTATAGCGGGCATCACAGTGGCCGGCACTAACACAATGCAATCTAGCCGTTTAGTTGTTAGCGTGTTTGGCGACTCCCAATGTCTCTAACTGAGCGATCATATCCTCAGCCGAAGTCGCAGCCCGAACATTGCGATCTATGTGGGCTACTCGTCCGTCGAGATCAATGTAAAAAGTATACCGCTTGGCTAAGCCAATCACTGGCATCAATACATCAAAATCTTCGGCCGCAGTCTTATCTGGATCGCTGAGTAGTGGGAAATCGGCGTTAGTCTCAGCGGCAAAAGCAATATTTTTTTCCAAGGGATCGGTGCTGGCCATGAAATAACTGACATCGAAAGTACGAATTTTATCGCCGTTGTCGGCCAGAGATTTGCACTCGACAGTACAGCCACTAGTAAACGCGCGCGGGAACCACGCTATGACCACCGCCTGTTTGCCGCGGTAGTCACTGAGCTGATAACTGTTGCCATCGCTGGCAGCGAGCGTAAAGTCGGGAGCCATCTCACCCACTTCTAAACTCTGCGCAGACGAGAACAGACCGATTAAAGAAAGGGCGAGCAGCTTTGAAAAGATAGAACGGTAGATCTTCACTGAATCCTCCATAGGGCCAACTGGCCAGAATTATTTCGCTATGCGCCTATTGCGCCAAGCCAGTATTGCACAGATTAACAGCGCAGCGATAACCCAAGGCGCTGCCCCCGTGCGGCCGAAAGGAGTCGTGCCGCTGCGAGGTTGGACAGTGCCGCTGAGCGTGGCAAATTGATATTGCGGCGCCTCTGCTAATAACTCGCCGCGCCTGCCTATCAATGCCGAAATGCCATTGTTGGTTGCACGGATAACCGGCTTGCCAACTTCGCGGGCGCGCAATTGCGCCATCTGCAAATGTTGCTTGGGAGCAATAGTGTGATTGAACCAAGCATCGTTGCTTACAGTGAGTACCGCCCCACTAGAGCGCGCCTGACGGGCCACTAGATCGGGGTAGGCGATTTCATAGCAGATAGCCGGTGCGAGTTTAAGCTGGTTTAGCGATAGCGGCGCTTGTTGGCGGTTACCGTAAGCCATAGATTCCATGGGAAGCTCAAATATAGCCAGTAGTGGGCCGAGCAGAGATTGCAGGGGAATATACTCTGCAAAGGGAACCAGCTGCACTTTGTTGTATAAGCCTTCAGCCTGCCCCAGGCCGAGCATGGAGTTATAGTAACTGTCTGTGCGGCGCTGATAGTTGGGGATGCCAGTGATCAGTGCAGATTGCTCAGCACGCGCACGTTGATCCATGCGGCTGAGAAATTCCGGTACTGACTGGGCAATCGCCGGTACCGCTGCCTCCGGCCAAACAATGAGATCATGGCCCCACAGGGATTCGCTAGCGCTCTCTAGCTTTTGCAAGATGGCCAGTCTCGCGGCACGCGACCATTTAATGGATTGGTCGACATCGGGTTGCACCAGTGCCACAGAGAGCCGATCACCCTCTGCTTGAGTCCACTCTATTCTGTCCAGTGGCAGTGCGAACAGTACCACTGCGGCGCCGACGAGCAGATGGAGTCGGCGCTGTTTCGGGGTCAACTGTGAGAGTAGCGCCAGCGTTGCCGCTGCGGCTGCCAGCAGTGCACTGAGCAAATAGACACCACCGACGGCGGCATAACTCGCCAACCAGCTGTCGGTGAGGCTGTAACCGCTATAGAGCCAGGGGAAGCCGGTTAGCCACCAACTGCGCAGCCACTCGCCCAGTAGCCAGACGAGCGCAAAGGCGGAGACAAATTGTGAGCTATTGCGATGCAAACGCGGCAGTAGCGCAAATGGCAGTGCAAAGAAAATGGCGACAAATAATGCGAAGCCCAGCGTTGCCAGTGCAGCTAAAGGGGCGGGCAGGGTGCCAAAATTGACGATGCTGACGTAGACCCAGCTACTGCCGGCCAGATAGAGCCCAGTGCCAAAGATGAAACTCAGTAAGTAGTTGGCACGCGGGTGGCGATAGAGAAGCCATGCCAGAGTGGCTAGGCCAATTACAGTGAGTGGCAGTAGATCAAAAGGGGCTAAACCCAGTGGTGTCAGCCCCCCGCCAACTGCCGCTAAAAAATAGCTGCCAAGCGTTACCGGGCGATTCCTCACAGTTTAGCCGTCGCTTAGTGTGAGCGTCAGCTCGGCGAGGCGGCGGCGATCGCCGGCGCAGACGGTGAACAAAAAATGACCAATTTGCAGTTGTTCGCCAACTTCGGGCACCCGCCCAAAACCATGTACGACCAGGCCGCCGATGGTATCAAACTCGTCATCGGCAAGGCCGACATCAAAGTACTCATTAAATGCTTGGATCTCAGTTAAAGCGCTGATGCTCCAGCTGGCCCCATCACTCTGTTTAACAATTGGTACCGCCTCTTGTTCATCGGTTTCATCCTCAATTTCACCAACAATTTCCTCGAGGATATCTTCAATCGTCACCAGGCCGGATACGCCGCCATACTCGTCGACAACAATAGCCATGTGATAGCGCTGTTCGCGGAACTCTTGGAGCAGCACATTGAGACGTTTGCTTTCTGGGATAACGGTAGCGGGGCGCAGCAGTGCGCTGAGATCAAAGCCTTCACTGCCAGTTTTGAGTAGTGGTAAGAGTTCTTTGGCTAACAAAATACCTTTTATATCATCGGCTGAGTCGCCCACCACAGGAAAGCGCGAATGTTGTGAATTAATAACAATTTCCAGCAGATCGTCGAAGCTCATGGCTGCATCGATAACTGTCATTTGCGAACGCGGAATCATGATCTCTCGCGCTTGTTGGTCGGAGACCTTAAGGGCACCTTCCATAATGGACAGGACACTGGCGTCGATGATGTCGTTGTTCTCAGCACTGCGCAACATATCCGCGACATCGTCGCAGTTGCGCGGGTCATTGCTAAACAGGCGGCTGAGCCGCTTAATTAACGACGGCTCATCGGTGCGGTTAGAACTCTCTTCACTCATGGCTATTTCTCAGTGTACGGGAATATGATGTTAACGGATCAACTGGTTTTTGTGTCACTTAACGTGTTCTGTGTAGGGGTCGTCAAAGCCTAATTGCGCCATTGCCTGACGCTCTAACCCCTCCATCTGTTCGGCTTGCTGTTCTTCAGTATGGTCATATCCGCACAGGTGCAATAGGCCATGAATGGTGAGATGGGCCCAGTGGCTGGACAGCGGCTTGCCTTGCGCTGTGGCCTCCTGTTCAACCAGTGGCGCACAGATAGCTAAATCTCCCAGTATCGGTAGCGGTTCGGGGGTCATCGCCGAAAAAGGGAACGAGAGTACATTGGTGGCGCCACTTTTGCCGCGGAACTGGTGGTTGAGCTGCGCGCTGTGTGCTTCGTCGACAATCTGTATGGTCACTTCAACTGTATCTTTAGATTTTTCACCGGCGACACTAAGTGCCTTCTCAATCCACTGCGTAAAGGCTTCTGGCGAAGGGTCACTTGCATTTGCGTCGAGCAGAGTAAGGTCGATTTCGGACATGGCTCAGCGGCTCTCCTCGCCGTGGCGGGATTCCCAACTTTCGTAGGCGTCGACGATACTTTGCACAATCGGGTGGCGGACCACATCGCCCGAGCGGAAGTGGGTAAAGCTGATTGTCTCAACGGCGCTGAGTACGTCGATAGCATGTACCAAACCAGACTTCACCCCGCGGGGAAGATCGATCTGCGAGGCGTCGCCAGTAATGACGGCAGTCGAGCCGAAGCCGATACGGGTTAAAAACATTTTCATCTGTTCGCGGGTGGTATTTTGTGCTTCATCGAGAATGACATAAGCGCCATTCAGGGTTCGCCCGCGCATGTAAGCGAGTGGCGCAATCTCAATGATATTGCGTTCTTGCAGCTTGGCAACGGTTTCAAATCCAAGCATTTCATAGAGTGCATCATAGAGCGGGCGCAGGTAGGGATCGACTTTTTGAGCGAGATCTCCGGGTAAAAAGCCGAGCCGTTCGCCCGCCTCTACCGCGGGGCGGACCAGCAGTATGCGCTCTACCTCATCGCGCAGTAGCGCTTCTACAGCGCACGCAACAGCCAGATAAGTTTTACCTGTGCCGGCCGGGCCGACACCAAAATTTATGTCGTGTGTCTGCACCGCGCGGACATAGCGCTGTTGGTTGACGCTGCGCGGTCGCACATTGCCTTTTTTGGTGCGGATAACACTAAAGCCTTCAGCCGCAGGGGCGGCGGATTGAGGGGGCATGGTCATACTCTCTCGCTGTGCTGTTGAGTTGGCTAATGCCAAAGGCATACCGGGAAGAACGACAGAGCTAGAGGGTTGAGTGAGTTTGCTCTCTGCCTGCGGCTCTCGGTTTAACGCCTCGCTTAATTGCAGGTGTATTTCACTGGCACTAACAGGTTGGCCGTCGGCGGTCATCCAGTAGAGCGTTTCGAGCACTTGCTGTGCTGCGCGACAGTCGCTGCCGACCACAGTAAAACAGTGATCGCGGCGCTGGATCTCGACCTGTAGGCGCTGTTCTATCTGTTTGAGGTGCTCGTCTAATGCACCGCATAACAGAGCCAGGCGCTGAGAGTCTGCTGGGCGCAATTCAAATTGTGTTTCAGATGTTTGTGCAGAGGTATTCAAAGGTGAAGCACGGCCTCAGTCAAGAAAGAGAGGGTTGCCTGGTGTGGTTGGCGGCCTCTGGTAGGTGTTGAGCATAGCGCGGAAAATTCCCTGCCGTAAACCCCTAATTGCGCCACACCTGCAGGGCCATTCAACGGACAAGTTCGCCGCGCAGAGAGTTAGGCAATGCCTCGTAAATAGAGGAATTAACAAACTGACCTATTAAGCTGTGATCGCTGCAGGAGAAATTAACCACACGATTATTTTCGGTGCGCCCCTGTAGTTGCCCTGGATCCTTTTTTGAGACCCCAGTCACCAGTAGCCGCTGAGTTGTACCGACCATCTGTCGACTGATCTGCTGGGCGTGCTGCAAGATTCGGCTCTGAAGGATTTGTAGGCGCTGTTTCTTTACTGCTTCTGGGGTCTCATCGGGCAGATCGGCTGCGGGGGTGCCAGGGCGCGCGCTGTAGATGAAGCTAAAGGAGGTATCGAAACCGATCTCTTCAATTAACTTCATAGTCGCGGCAAAGTCTTCCTCGCTCTCTCCAGGGAAACCGACAATAAAATCAGAAGAGATGCTGATGTTCGGGCGCACTTCGCGTAATTTGCGGATTTTAGACTTGTACTCTATGGCGGTGTGGCCGCGCTTCATGGCCATTAGAATGCGGTCTGACCCGCTCTGTACGGGTAGGTGCAGGTGATTGACCAGCTCTGGAACAGAAGCATAAGCTGCAATCAGAGCTTCGCTGAAATGGACTGGGTGAGATGTGGTGTAGCGCACGCGATCTATGCCATCGATGGCGGCTACATAGGGAATTAACTCGGCGAAGTCACAAACACTGCCATCGTCCATATCACCCTGATAGGAGTTGACGTTTTGGCCGAGCAGATTGATTTCTCGCACACCTTGAGCCGCCAGCGAGGCGATCTCATTGAGCACGTCGGCCACCGGCCGGCTCACCTCTTCTCCTCGAGTGTAGGGCACTACGCAAAAGGTACAATACTTGGAGCAGCCTTCCATAATTGAGACAAAGGCACTACAGCCGTCGGCTTCAGGTTCGGGTAGACGATCGAATTTTTCAATTTCAGGGAAGCTGACATCCACCATAATGGTCCCATCGCGCTGACGCTGTTCCATCATCTCGGGCAGGCGGTGGAGTGTCTGGGGGCCAAAGACGAGATCGACAAATGGCGCGCGCTTGGCAATTGTTTCGCCCTCTTGGCTGGCAACACAGCCACCAACACCAATAATTAAATCTGGGTTCGCCTCTTTTAATGGACGCCAGCGGCCGAGCTGGTGAAACACCTTCTCTTGAGCTTTCTCGCGAATAGAACAGGTGTTGAGCAATATGACATCCGCCTGTGCGGGATCATCGGTTGCCACCATTTGATGTGATTCGCCAAGCAAGTCCTGCATACGCGCCGAATCATACTCATTCATCTGGCAGCCATGGGTGACGATATGCACCTTTTTTACAGGTTGGGTTGCGGCATTGTTGGTTGCTGGCGTGGCGGTAGCTCGGTCAGACATAGGGCTCACATTGATTGGCATTCGACATTGGCGCAGGGCGCGCAGAGGCTGCCATTATAGCCCCGCCCACTGGCATGGCAACACAACAGAAGTTATGCCGGCGAGAGGTGGGTTGCGGTTTAGCTGTGTTAATATGCAGCTCTATTTAATGGCTGGGCCATTCTGCTGTTATTCAGCGGATTTGGGGGCGGCATGGCAGTGAGTACTATGGCAAAAGAACCTATCTACCGAGTGACTTTTTTTAACCAAGGGCAGGTCTACGAGATCTATGCGCGTCAAGTTTACCAGAGTGATCTGTGGGGCTTTTTAGAGGTTGAAGATTTTCTTTTTGGAGAGCGCAGCCAGATGATTGTAGACCCTGCAGAAGAGAAGCTGAAAAACGAATTCTCGGGCGTGCAGCGAAGTTTTATTCCTATGCAGGCTGTGGTGCGTATCGATGAAGTGGATAAAGAGGGTGCCTGCAAAGTGACTGAAGCCGCGGGTGGCAATGTCTCTGCTTTTCCGTTTCCGCCCATCGGGGCAAAACCGTCTAAGGGGAACTAGTCTCAGTTAGCTGTGGCGAAATTGAGAGGCTCTGCCACACTGGTTTAGTGACAATCACTTTTAGCCAGGTTAGGAGTCAGCTCATGTCGGTCTCACAAGTTGTAAAAATATTAACAATAATCGCAGTAGCTGTTGCAGTAGTAGGTTGTTCAAAATCAGCTGATACAGAGGCTGGCGCTGCTGGCAATGCCGTAGCTGAGGTTTCAGCGCAACAAGAGAGTTCAAGTGGGCTAGAAATACTTTCGGCCATTAAATCGCAAGGGTTGAGCAAATATGCCGAACAAGGCGAACAACTCTTTGATAGCTACTGTGCGGACTGTCACCCGCGCACCGGGCGCGGCGATTACCTCAAAAGGATCCCCGCGACGCTGTTGGCGCGCCGTTCACAGGGCGAGCTGGTAGAGTGGATACGCGGCGTAGATCAACACCGCGATATGCCTAATTTCACCGACTTGTCAGCAGTGCAGCTAGAGGCATTAGCCGCTTATTTGGCTGCCGAAGTTATCCGTTAGCCAGCTGTTTTTCAACGCTTGCCAGAGCGACACAGCAGCAGAATATCTGCATAGTTTTTTCTACATCGCCAAGGCTTGGGAAAGAGGGAGCCAAACGTATGTTGCGGTTTTCAGGGTCGCGGTTATAGGGGAAAGTAGCTCCTGCCGGAGTCAGTTTAACTCCTGCTGCTGCGGCCAACTCCACGACTCTGCTGGCTGTGCCAGGCAGAGTATCGACCGAGACAAAATAGCCGCCGTTAGGGCGTGTCCAGCTCAACAGTTCAGAGCCGTTAAAGTGAGCAGAGAGTGAAGCCTCAACAGCGGCAAAGCGCGGCGCCAAGAGAGCTTTGTGGCCGGCCATAATTTTCTCAAGCCCGCCCTCTTTCAGCAGAGCGACATGGCGCAACTGGTTGACCTTATCTGGGCCGATCATGGCGATACCCAATTGATCAACCAAGCTTTCTATCAGTGCTTTTGAACCGGCCATAAAGCTGACGCCCGCGCCCGCATGAGTAATTTTAGAGGTTGAGGCGAACTGCGCCACTTGTGTGCCGGCGGCTTCTGCTAAAGGCACAATAGCGGCAAGGGGATCGGTCTCTGCGGCGATATCGTGTACAGCGTAGGCGTTGTCCCAAAGTACCAAAAAGCCTGGCTGAGCAATTTCGCCCAGCTTGGCGATGCGCTCAACCACGCGGTCAGAGTAAGTGATACCAGTAGGGTTGGAATATTTAGGTACGTTCCACATGCCGACGATGCGGTCATCTTCGGCGATTAACCTCTCAACCGCATCCATATCGGGGCCATCACTGTGCATAGCGACAGTGACCATTTCAATGCCGAGCCGCTCACAGATGGCGAAATGGCGATCGTAGCCGGGCACCGGGCAAATGATGCGATGCTGCTGGCGAGTTTGCCACGCCGGTGCACCCGCTAACCCAAAACGTTGCGCAAACAGCAGTGTGAAATACATCAAGGTTAAGCTGCTACTGCCGCCAGCAATGGTGTTTTCGACTGAGCTGCCAAGGAGTTGTGCGCCGAGTTGACGGAGCTCTGGAAGCCCGTGCAGGCCGCCGTAATTGCGGCAATCTGTGCCGTCCGCAGCGCGATAATTGCCGGCCAATATACCGTCTAACGAATCACTGAGGTCTAGCTGCTGCGCCGAGGGTTTGCCGCGTGTGAGGTCGAGTGCCAGCGCTGCATCGCAATGTTGTTGATACTCTTGCTGGAGCTCTTTCAACTGTGCTTTCAGTTCGTCATTAGACAGCGCGGATAGAGAGGCGGGCAGCTGCACGGGAGCTCCTTTGTAGGCGAATAATTTGGTTGATGCGAAGCGCAATTATATCGCCAAAGTATTGGCGAATAATAGAATTTTCACTGGGTTCCTCGCAGCCTGAGTACGTTTTAACGCACTTAGGCCGCTTGCTGCCACAGTTTAGGGTGTATACCAAATTGGAGAGCTATAGGCTCGCTCTTGGTGCGCGAACACGGCATCTTCAGGTATGGCTGCAGCATCGCCGTAGCGCGCTTTATCGTAAGCCAACCAAGTAGGCGTCTCTATCTCGAGTACGCGCACATAGTAAAACGCGCGTTGTTTGGGGTCGAACTGCGGATCTTGCCAAACAGTGCTCAATGATGGACTGCCGTAGCGATTGGTATAGAGAGCACCCTCAACCGTCGAGGGTAATTGAGGGATCTCTCCGCGGGCGTTGACGCGGCGCTGGCCAGACCAAGCGACGTTGAACACTTTCTCGCGGCGCTTGCCGTCA
>Ga0209555_10001657_pt1 | contig 16728 bp, 7 predicted proteins | sample SaaInl85LU_5_DNA_FD_184643 | JGI IMG/M metagenome (GOLD analysis project Ga0209555, IMG submission 184643) | Marine microbial communities from expanding oxygen minimum zones in the Saanich Inlet - ESP_85LU_5_DNA (SPAdes) (version 2) | ecosystem: Environmental > Aquatic > Marine > Intertidal zone... | reverse complement strand
TATGACTCCACCACATACCACCGGATCATTGCGGGCTTCATGCTCCAAGGTGGTGACTTCACCAACGGTGACGGTACGGGCGGTCACGCCGCTGTATGGGACGGGTACTGCAACGGTGCTGCAAGCGCCTCCCAGTCCTCTTGCGAAAAGACTGAATGGACCATTGGCGACGAAGCAGACAACGGTTTGAAGCACGAACCGTACATGCTTTCGATGGCAAAAACCAGCAATGCCCACACTGGTGGCTCTCAATTCTTCATTGTCTCTCCTGATTCGACGCCCTCTCACCTCGATGGTGTTCACACCGTCTTTGGCAAGGTCATTGGCGGGCAAGATGTGGTCGATAAAATCGATGCGATTCAAACTGGTGGCAACTCTGGAAGCGACCCTGTATACCCAGTTACTCTTATTGATGCCTCATTCAGCGGGGAGTCTTCTGACTCCTGGTGGCAGTTCTGGTGAACCGTTTTCACTCAGAAAGGACCTCCCTTTGAACGAGCCTTGTCAAGGGTTTTGTTCATAGATTAGAGTCAATTGGCCGTAATCATGGCGACCTTGGACCCATTCAATGCACGACGAACGCTTTCGGTTGGCGGCGATTACTACTCACTCGCAGGACTCGATGAACAAGGCATCGATACCTCATCACTTCCATACTCGATTCGTATTCTTTTGGAAGGAGCACTTCGTGGAAACGACGGCTTCCTTGTGAGTGAAACTGACATCCGAAACATCGCTGGATGGACGCCTCATGGCGAGCGTGGCGAAATTCCATTCCGCCCTTCACGAGTCATTCTCCAAGATTTCACTGGTGTTCCTGCCGTTGTTGACCTTGCAGCGCTTCGCGATGCGATGGTTGAGATGGGTGGTGACCCAGAAAAGGTCAATCCGCAAGTCCCTGTCGATTTGGTGATTGATCACTCGGTTCAGGTCGATATTGACGGCGCTAACAGCCAAGCATTGGACATGAACCTCGACATTGAATACCATCGAAACATGGAGCGATATACGTTCTTGAAGTGGGGTCAACAATCACTGGCCAACTTCCAAGCCGTCCCCCCTTCCCGTGGTATTGTTCACCAAGTCAACTTGGAATACTTAGCAAGCGTTGCCCGCCAAGAAGATGGCGTTTGGCTTGCAGACACACTTGTTGGAACAGATTCCCACACCACGATGATCAATGGTCTTGGCGTTCTTGGATGGGGTGTTGGTGGCATTGAAGCAGAAGCTGTGATGCTCGGACAACCAATCTACATGCTCGCACCCGATGTTGTTGGCGTCCGACTAATCGGCGAACTCAACCCCAGCGTGACCGCTACTGACATGACCCTCCGAATTGTTGAGATGCTCCGTGAACATGGCGTTGTTGGCAAATTTGTCGAATTCTTTGGCGCTGGTATGGTTGCTCTCACCTTGGCTGACCGTGCAACAATTGCCAACATGGCTCCAGAATATGGTGCAACCTGCGGTTTCTTCCCCGTCGATGAACGCACCCTCGATTACATGCGACTCAGCGGCCGTGAAGACGATGCGATTGCTGGCGTGGAAGCCTATGCACGAGCGCAAGGATTGTGGTATGAGGCCAGCGATGCTGAGAAGGCATACACTGCGACCCTCGAACTCGATTTGTCCACCGTTCAGCCAGCTCTTGCTGGTCCAAAGCGACCCCAAGACCGTGTTGACCTTGCTCATATGAAATCCCATTTCATCGAATCCCTCACCAATGAATTAGGCCACCACGGCCACGGATTGGCACCTGCCGACCTTTCGAAAGGAGCGATTGTTGAACGTGATGGCAAAACCTACGATCTCAACCACGGCGATGTTGTGATTGCTGCAATCACGAGCTGTACCAACACCTCAAACCCCGGCGTCATGCTTGCAGCAGGTCTTTTGGCTCGCAACGCTCGCAAGCACGGTCTGGAGGTCAAACCTTGGGTCAAAACCTCCCTTGCGCCAGGCTCGCGAGTGGTGACTGAATACTACGAAGCCTCTGGTCTGCAAGAAGACCTCAACGCTCTCGGCTTCAACGTAGTTGGGTACGGTTGCACCACATGCATCGGAAATTCAGGCCCACTCCCAGAACAAATTGAAGCGGCGATTGATGAGGCTGGATTGATTGTTGGTTCCGTCATTTCAGGAAACAGAAACTTCGAAGGCCGAGTGCATGGAAAAGTCAAGGCCTCGTACCTCGCAAGCCCACCATTGGTCGTCGCTTACGCCCTTGCGGGTTCCCTCGAAGTCGATCTTTCAACTCAACCAGTTGGTTACGCTCCAGATGGAACGCCAGTGATGTTGAGTGAATTATGGCCGTCAGATGAAGAACTCGCAGAGGCCCTCTCAGTCATCACACCAGACATGTTCCGTCAGCGCTACGCTGATGCCATGAATGAGCCACGTTGGGACAGCATTCCATCTGAGCCGAGCCCGCTTTACCCATGGGAGGCAGAATCGACATACATTCGTCTACCAACTTTCTTTTCTGGTCTTTCCGCTGCACCGCAACCCATCAGCAGCATCAATGATGCGAAGGTCTTGCTCAAGTTAGGCGATTCGATCACAACGGACCACATTTCGCCAGCAGGCGCATTCCCTGCTGACGGTCCTGCTGGTTCTTGGTTGGTCGAACGAGGCATTCAACAATCGGACTTCAATTCCTTCGGCAGCCGCCGTGGTAACCACGAAGTGATGATGCGTGGCACTTTCGCCAACGTTCGAATCCGTAATCAAATGGCGCCAGGCACTGAGGGCGGCTTTGCTCGTGATTTCCAAACCGGTGAAGTGGTTTCGGTTTACGATGCCGCACAGAGTTACGATGGACCTAAAGTGGTCCTCGCAGGCAGCCAATACGGCACCGGCTCTTCGAGAGACTGGGCGGCTAAAGGCACCTATCTCCTCGGCGTAGGGGCCGTCATCGCTACTTCGTTTGAGCGAATTCATCGCTCGAATCTTGTCGGCATGGGCGTGCTGCCAATGACCTTCATGGAAGGCGAATCTCACGAAACCCTCGGTCTCGATGGAAGTGAATCCTACACAATCCCGATCGGTGACGATGTTCAACCATTGCAAGACCTCGATGTGACTGCAACCCGGGCGGATGGGACCACGCTGACCTTTTCAGCGCAAGTTCGTTTGGATACACCAGTGGAAGTTGAATACTACCGAAACGGTGGAATCCTTCACACAGTTCTTCGACAACTCGCAGCATCTGAGTGAGGATTTCCAAAGAAATCCCTCGCAACGGTTCATGGGTCAAATTCAAGAGGTCGTGAACCGAGGGATGGATGATGGCGAAACTACGAGGCAATGTTCGCTATCGTTTCCGTTCGGACGAGCATGATGTCAATGTTCTGCTTGAAGGCGATGCTTCATGGATTGAAGAACGCGTGAAGGAGCTCGGCCTTCAGGGCGTCGGCTGGTCGATGCCAATCGGGACTGAGGTCCAAGCCACCAACACTTCGGGTGTTACGGCCTCTAAGGCTGCACCAAAAGACGAACTTGATGATTCACCAATCGGCGACAAACCACTCGACATGGGTCCTACGCCGGACCCAAGCCGCATTCCGGTCGTCCGTAGGCCCATCGGGAAACTTGACCTTGAGGCTGAACTCGCTGCGATTGGACTCCAAATCCCAGAACGTCCGGATCCCATCGAATTGATGGAGGCCCTCGACGACATGGAAGAACCTCGTCCTGTTCAAGGTGCTATGAGCGTTGATCCGATGGCTGAGGCGTGGTTGCGGGAACTTCTCCACCTCGTCGTGCGTGAATATGGCATTACTGCCCTGCAAACTGAAGTGATCGAAGAAGTGGCCAGCAAAAAGCTGGGCAACCGTGAAGGAACTGCATTGGAAGTTTGGTTAGAATCTCTTTTCGGCGCTGGAAAACTCGTCAAAGTGCACGGCGGAGATGCAACCGGATGGGGCCCTTCGCCAGCATGGTTAAAGGGTAAATTCTGAACCATCGACTCACCATAATTGGCACAGAAGAGTGCAAAATTTGAGCCGATTTTTTACCTTGATTAAGAAATTTATATTTTCGTCCTAAACGGGGCACTGCGGACAAAGTAGTGGAAGACAATAGTGAACTTTAGAGCAAAGCAATTAAAGTGCAACGGGCGTTGGCCGAAGCAGTGATGTTGATGTTCTCCAAAAACAACCACAATAATAGCCGCGCCCTCAGCATGTTCCTTGTCATGCTGATGGTCTTGTCTACAACCGCAGCCCTTGCCACAACCGCAAGCGCTTCGATTGCACGATCATACACCACCAACCGTGACCCGTTGGACGTCGCTCTTGGCGACTTCAACTGCGACGGTTTCAACGACATGGCAGTGGCGACTGAAGGAACCCACACCATCACCATTCTATGGAACGATGGCAACGGGGATTTCAGCGAGCGCCAGGATATCTGGGTTTCCCAGAACCAAAGCCGAAACGCAGATTGGGACGAATTTTCCAATGTTCAGTTTATCGAAGTCGGAGAATTTACTGGAGACGGAGCGGACGACATCGTCATCTTCCAGCGCAACAATCCATTCAAGACCGATGATAACGGCAACCCAGCTGGGCAGCCGGGGAACGTGACCATCATCGAAAACGGCGGATGCACCGAGAAAACATGGAGCATCGGCGAACGGTTTACTCACTTCTGGGCTTGGGACCTCGCCGTTGGCGATGCTGACCAAGACGGAAACGACGATGTCTACATCCTTGACCTTCTCGGCGATCTTTCCTCACAGCGTGTTGTGACCTACCGTGGACCGATTGGTTCCAGTACACAAGGCATCATCACAACGCTTGGCCCAGCCAATCAAAACACGTACAGAAGCCTTGAAGTCGGCGACCATGGAGAAACTGAAACCGGTGGCCTTAGCGGTACATGCACCGATGACGACATCTACCTCCTTCGTTCAGAAGGCCTCGATTACGCTACAAATCAAGTGACCAATCCGGGAAAGAGCGACAACGTTTCAATCATCGAATTTTCTTGCTTAACCAACACCTACCCTGCGACCTACAACTTCAACACTGCTTCTCCTCAGACGGGAACAAGCATTGTCAACATGAACGTAGACTTCGCCAACGATTTCGACATTGGCGATATTGATGGTAATGGAGAAATTGACGCCATGGTGCTCAACGATGGAAACGTGGAAAACGTCAGTTTTGTCACCTCATCTGCAGTCGGCACATGGTCAACGCCTGCCCTTGCTTACTTCGGACCTTACATCTCATACTCAGTCACAGTGACTGACCTCAACAACGATGGTGAGCCTGACTTCGTTAATCCGACGATCGCTTACCAACAAAACAGCAGTGACTCAGCCGGTGGAACCACTTCCAACTTTTTCCTCAACTTCCCAACCACCGTTCAGGTGACCTTGTCTGATGGAAGCGGCGGTCACTTGACCCCGCTCTCGTACGAGGCAGGTCGACGACCAAGCATGGTCGAAGTCGGTCAACTCGCAGGTGCTTCCAACTCAGCCCTCGACATCGTCGTAGGCCACACCAGTTACAGTTTCGGCAGTTGGGTGGACAACTTTGGATGGGAAGGTCAGTATGACACCCTCACAGTTGTAGAAATGGACAGCAAGGACCTTTCAGTTTCTTCGCTTGAAATCAGTCCCACGGACAACTTCTTTGGCATTGTTGGTGAAGGAACCCGTGACATCAACGTCACCGTTACCAACACCGGAATGGACATTCTCAACGGCCAATCCGCAACCCTTGACTTGGAACTGAAAATTGTCGATGAAGCAGGCTCAACCAACAGCACTGTGTACCAAATGGATTGGGACAATCCAGAAGACAAAACTGGATGTGGCTCAGGCTGCAGTTGGGCGTACGAAGAGTACATCGATCAAGCAACCAAGTGGCATGAAGAAACCAACCATTCCCAAGGCGCTTCTGATGGAAACAACGATCCAAACGTCTCCGCTAACTACCTCAACCCAACCGACTTCATGTGGGCTGGACATTACAAGACCAACTCGTCTGGTGACCTATGGTCCGGATACGACAAGAACTGGGACGATGCAATGGTCCTCGAGGATGTTGATCTAACTGGCTCTGACCGGGCGTTCATGAGCGTCGAATTATTCCGGCACCTCGGGCATGGTGTTCTTGGTAGCGCTGACGCTACGGGGAATTTCATCGCAGGCGATGTTTGGGATGACATCGCTCTCATTGAAATCGGAAGCGAAGAGTCTGGATGGGATGTCATCTCCTGTCCGCAAGAAGCCTACATCAACGGGGCTTGTGCCTCGGGTACATCGATGTGGGGTGGTTTCGACCTCGACCGTCAATACAAGCAAGCTCTCGGCGGTGTTGCAGAAGGTGTCTACTACTACGGCGTTTACTCCTTTGGAACCAATTACGGTTGGAGCAACTTCACTGAAGAAGGCGTTGGTGCCTTCGACCTCAGCCCGTGGGCTGGCGAGACTGTTGACGTCCGATTCCGATTCCGCACAGGATTCGAGGGCTCAATTTCGGATGATAACGAAAGCCAATGGACTGGACGAGACGGATATGCCGTTGACAACCTTACCATTTGGAAGCAGAGCACAGCGTTCCTTGCAAACCCGCAAATTCAACAATCAACAATCAACCTCAACAACCTTGGTCCAGGGCAAGAATACACGACCTCAATCAGCGCAGACCTGCTCAACGATACCACTTACAGAATCTCTGCAAGCCTCTCTGGAAACTCTTGGGATGAGCAACCGCAAAACGATGAACTCGTTGGCTATATCACACCATTCAATCTCTACGACCCAACCGTCGAAGGCATTGATTACTTCAACCCAGGCGGTCTTTACGCTGAAGGTTTGTTCGACATTGATGTTACCACAAACAACTTTGGAAACACTGAAATGGACTTTGATGTGAAAGCAACAGTCTTCTCAGCAACACCTTCTGACGTCTACTGTGGTACACCAAACGCTCTGTGTGAAGAAGACTTTGAAGGCGGAGCAAACGGTTACCGATACACCGAAAGCGCCAACCCAAAGGGGGTCATTTACGATGAAACCACATGCCAAGACACGATCTTCAACAACAATGCGTACTGGTTCGGCCACCCCTGTGACACCGGTTCAAACGGCTATGGCGATGCATGGGCAAACGAAACTCTGACCATCCCTGACATCGACTTGACCTCGATGAGCGGTGACTTCGTATCTCTGAATTTCGAGTATTATGCAGACACCTTCTACGGTATTGACTCTGATGGAACATCCATCGTTGATGTCAACGATTACGCTGCAATGACCCTCGACATTCTCCGTGACGGCGCAACCTACTCCGGTGTGCTTGTCGGGCAATGGAACGATTACAACGAGGACGGCACATGCCAAATCGATGAAAATGGCGACAACATTGTCAACGCATCCGAACCGATCGATAACGCCGAAATTTCCTACATTGGTGATGATTCGGCAACTGATGGAACGGGTGGAAACTACAACGTTTTCTTCAACACAAACGATCTTGTTGCAACAACCTCGATTGACTTGACCCACCTGTACGTCCTCAACACCTCCGATGCAAGTTCCATCAACTGGGGCTATGAGTGCATGTCGCTCTCCGGCTCCGTTGTCGACATCAACTTTGAATTCCAGTCGGATGACGACGGCCGTAACGGTGTCAACGATGGGTTCAAGGGCGTTGCATTCAACAACATCTCTCTTCAAGAATACACCTTCATTGAGGACAACTCATACACCATCTCCCGAACCAACGTCGATGCAGAAGGCACCTCCAGCGACACGATTTCGAGCCACGAATTCTTCGCGGGCGTCTACATGATTGAAGCAGAAACCATCTTTGACAACCAGACACAAGGTGTGGCTTGGTACAATGTGCAAGAGATGTCAACCGCCAACAACATCGAACGTGTCATCTTCAATGTGGAATCGGTTGACATCACACTTGGCAAGCCAAACGTTCTCGGCTGCTTGAGCGATCAAGTCCTTGAGTGCGTGATGCCAATTGACAGTTCATACACCCACGACTGGGCTTTCCAGGCGACAAACGGTGTGCTTGTTGGTGATTATATCTTCAACATGAACATCTTCGACGAAACCACCCAAACAATGGCTCACACAACGACTGCCGGTCCTTCCCAAACCCTCGACTCTCACCAACGAATCGAAGTGACGTTCACTCCATGGAACGGTTGGATGGACGGTCACGAGTACAACATCAGTTTCGATGCAGAATTGGCAAACGGCAACCCATCTGGAAACGTCCGTTACTTCCACGCAACCTTTGCTGACAATGTTGACGTCGCCATTCTTTCCGACACCTCGGTCCGAACCACAGCCATCAAGGAAGACTTGGACATTCTGGGCATGTCTTACACGCAATACACCATCAATGACTGGGACACCTACCTCGACGCAGGTTGGTTCACCCATTATGACAAGATTGTGTTGCCGTGGCAAGACGACATCGCTGCCAAGGACATCGAGAACGGTGGCCGTGGCTACTACCAGAAGTTGGGATCCACTGCTCACCGAACGACGCTTGAGGGCTTCATGTCAGCTGGCGGAACAATTCAGGCTCACCTTGGACCCCAAGGAAGCCAAATTTACGGTGTTGACCAAGGTCTCAGCGGACGTTTGCCATTCGGCCTCGACGTCCAAAGCCGAAACACTCCGGAGTCCCGAATTGACTTCTCGAGCACCGACTTCGCTGATCCATACCACCCATTGATGGACAATGTGGACATTAACGCCTTCCAAGGATTTGATGCTGAATCAACTGTTGCACAAGCGGTCTTGAACACAAAGTCCGTGAGCGCCAACAATGTTCCTGTGACCTGCAACGGCTACATGGAAGATGGTGGCTACTTCCAGCGACTCATTCGAGACGCTGACGACATCCAAGACACTGTGCTTGGTGTGTGCAGTTACTACTCTGGCGGAATGATTGTCTCAACCATGGACGTTTCAACCCATTCGGAGCGAGCAGACAGCTCAACCTTGCCGCTGCTTGGAAACATGCTTTCCTACCAAGTCACACCATACCCAGAAGGGTTTGGAACACTTGGCAACGGATTGGATTTGAAGATTAACGATCAAGTGCCAGGCATCAACCCAAGCACTGGCGGATACGAACTGCGTTACATGAAGAGCGATGCAGACCTGACCTTCTCCTACAGCACAACCACAACCGAGACACTCCACACTGATTGGATTGTTTCAGGACCAACTTCGTGGGACGGATCAACCATGGCCACAGGAATGACCGGTCACAACACAGATGCCATGCCAATCATGAACTTCTGTAAGATTGACCTTTCTTCTGCAACAGGTTGCGCTCAAGGCGAACAGTGGACCATTACCCTCATGCTTCACGACGATGCAGGTCACTCCCGTGTCATCGAAGTCACCGTTGAGACCAACGATGTCTATGCTGATGAATACCGGCCGACCGCTGAAGCCATGATTGACATGCGAGACGATTACACCGACCTCGTCGAGTACGTTGGCACCAAGACAGTTTCCAACACAGAATGGGCAGTGAACCGAATCATCCTCGATGAAGACGGTGAAGTCACCATCCACTTTGATGCAAGCAACTCATCTGACTTGGATGCGCTTGAAGGCACCGGCATCGAGACATACGAATGGAAGGTCCTCTTTGACGCCCCTTACGGCGACGACTCATTCAGCCTTGACGGTCACACCTTTGAGCAGAATGCGGCAAGCAATGGGGCATGGGCTTACACGTTCCGAAACGTTACAGTTGACCCAAGCGGCACAACAGAAAATCAAATCAGAATTGAATTGATCGTTTACGACAAGGCAGGTAAGTTCTCAGAGAAGTACCGAATGTACTTCGTTGTTGTACCAGACGGATTCGGAGACGAAGAACCAGTGGTTCAACTTGATGCATCCCTCAACGCTTCCCGTGTCGACACAGACAGCGTGACCATCACTGGTACAGTTCTTTCCGGTGCGGAAAACGGCGATGTTTACATTGAGGCAGCCTTCGTGGAATCGGATTTCGAAGCCAGTGCAGTCGACAAGTACAACCTTGGTCTTGCAGGCGCATGGGACCGATCAGAAAAGACGGGTGATACCGAAACCTTCGATCTGACCCTCTCTCTTGATGGAATGTACACCAACAAATCTCAAAGTCAGCGTATCTTCATCAAGATTTACGAAGGCGATGATGAACGTTGGGTCACGATCAAGTGGATTGAAATCCAACTTCCAGCATGTCAGGGAACCGAAGCAAGTGCAGAAGCAATCGCAGCAGGCGGCGAGTTTATTCTCAACGCTGATGGTGATTGTGAATGGAGCGGAGCATGGACTCTCGTAGATGGCGAATGGGTTGCCCCTGCTCAAACTGATGACTCTGACGGAGCAAGCAGCGGCCTTGACATGACCACGATTGGTCTTGCAGCAGCAGGTCTTCTGTTGATTGTCATCCTCAGTTTGGTGTTCCTCCGAAAGGGCGGCGCTGGCGGCGACGACACCATCAAGGACTTCGCAGCAAGTTCTGCTGGCTATGGATCTGCTCAACTCGATGCCACTGAACAATATGTTCAGCAGCTCATTGCCCAGGGCTACCCTGAGGAGACGGCTCGCACGTACGCTCAACAATATGCAGCTCAAGCGGCGGGCGCAGCAGCACCAGCGGCAGCAGCGGCCCCTGCAGCAGACAATGCGGTGTACCAACAGTACTACCAGCAGTTCGTGGCGCAAGGCTATGACGAAGCGACAGCGGCACAGTATGCGCAACAATACGCAGCCCAATACGCTCAGTCCCAGCAATGAGACAGAGCACGCCCCAATGGCGATAGGGTGAGCGTAAGCAACGCAGGTTTTGGTTCGAAGGAACACTGATTGCAGCCGGCCGTTGAACACATGGTGCTCATACTTGTGAAGGCCTGTGTCGAGGATATCCTCAGCGGTAACGATTGGGTTGAAGCATGAAGTGCACGAGCAGTCTTGCAGTGAATGCAACTTTCACTCTTCTTCATTCCATTGCTGGAAATGTTCTTCGTCACCATCTTCGATCAATCCAAGATCCTCTAGGTGGGACTCAAAATCAGGGAGGTTATGCTTCCAGCCTCCTGGTAGTTTTGTGCTGTCTTCAATGATTTTCAGCATTCGCTCTTGCCATGCCTTTGGCTTGCGTTGCATGATGTAGACATAGAGCACAGAGGTTCGTATGTCTTCAGATATGACGACATACCCACTTGATGCTTCGAAATTCATTGCTCGCAAAAGATTGAACGCTGGTCGATTGACTCTTCTGAAGATGCGGCGACTGAACCGCATTCCAATCAATACTGTGGCGAAAATCATCAATGTTGTGAGGCAGAATCCACCCCAGCCCTGTTCAACGAAGCGATTTGAGAACAGAACTTCTAGCAACAGGATTGGTACCGTTGTGGTCATGAAGAGAAAACTCTCGGAAACAGGAGGCTTCCGCATTTTCAGTTCAATCGCACCCCAGCCATTGTGGTGCTTTTCCCAGGGCTTGAAGAATTCTCGATCATCTTGCATGGATGCGGACATGACCATGCCGTGTAGTTGGCTAATCTTGGCATATTGCTGGCCACTGACATCCATGTTCTCGTCGGTAATTGCTTCAAGTCTGTACCGTGCTTCTGTGTAGAGCCCCATATCGGCCAACAATGTGGCTTGTTCGACCAAGGGCGTTACTTCCATCGGCATGTGATGGCGGAGTTGTTGCCACCAAGCAAGTGCTTCATCAAGCAATCCGAGTTCGTCGCTCAACAAACGTCCTCCAAGGAACCACATTGCAGTTCTTGAAGGATCAATGGCGATGATTTTCTTGACAGCAGACAGGGATTGAGCTGTTTGTTTCAGAGTAGGCTTCTCACCCTTTGGAGGCAAGGCTGCCTCAGCGCATAATTGCCATGCATCGACATGCATTGGGTCTTCTTTAACAGCAAGGCGAGCAGCTTCGTACGCTTCCTCGAGGTTGCCAAGGTCGTAGGCTTCAACTGCATCGAGGTAGTGTTCTTCAGCGCCCATTTGACACACCTTTGTCACGAATTCAATCTTCTCGATCTCGACCCATCAAATCACGGGGTGGTCGGTTGTGGGCATGGCCCGATCCCTTCCCACGAGCCTTCCGGAATTCTCGAGGTTCGCGTTGTTCTCTTGGTTCACGGCGAGGTGGTCGGCTGTCGCCACCGCTTCGGTCGCCACCACGTCGGTCATCGCCACCGCTTCGGTCGCTACCACGTCGGTCATCGCCACCGCTTCGGTTGCCACCACGTCGGTCATCGCCACCGCTTCGGTCGCCACCACGTCGGTCATCGCCACCTCTTCGGTCGCCACCACGTCGGTCATCGCCACCTCTTCGGTCGCCACCACGCCGATCATCTCGACGAGGACTGGATTGACCACCGCTTCGGGGTAATCCACACCGGTTGCATTCCTGACGGAATGCGAAATTGGAGTTGTTGCATTGAGGGCAATCCCAGTCGTTGTCGTTGAACACCTCTCCGCTGCGTCGTTCGTTCCCTCTTCGGTCGCCACCACGTCGGTCGTTGCCACCAAATCGGTCGCCATCACGTCGGTCGTTGCCACCAAATCGGTCGCCACCACGTCGGTCATCTCGGCGAGGAGGTCGTCCTCCACCGCCGCCCTTGGGAGCTCCACATTTGTTGCATTCAGTTCGCCATGCAAAGTTGTCATTGTGGCACTTGGGGCAATCCCAGTCGCCGTCCATTCGGTTGTTCGAGCGGTCGTTTCCTCTTCGGTCACCACCGCGTCGGTCATTGCCACCAAATCGGTCGCCACCACGTCGGTCATCTCGGCGTTGGAATCCTCTGTCGTTTGATTGGCCACCACCGTTTCCTCTTGGTTCACCGCATCGATTGCATTCCTGCCTGAAAGCGAAATTGTTGTTGTTGCACTTGGGGCAATCCCAATCGCCGCCGTTATTTCCACGATCATTGCGCTCAAATCGTCCGCCTCGATCGTTTCGGTCAAATCGACCTCCACGTTCATTCCGGTCGAAACGTCCACCTCGGTCGTTGCTGCGGCCGTTGTTTCGCTCACCGAAGTTTCGTTCTTCTTTGGCTTTCTTTGGTCGAATGTTAACTTCGATTCCAACAAGGCCGGGGATGTCGAGTTTTCTGTCGAGGTGGGCGACGTGTGCGAGGGGTGCTTTTGTGTTTCCAAGCACGCCATCAACCTTGCCGATGTAATCACCAGTTGCCTTGTTGATGATGATTGATTCTAGGGCTGGGGAGGAGCCTGTAAAGGACACCAACAGGCCACCTTCGTGGCTTAACGACTCAATGGTGCCTGCAAACATGCCCTCACTCTCAACTCAATGGGCTCACCGTCCCCTCTTGAGGGTGCCGGTAGCCAAAATCACTCGTCTTTTCCTCTGCTTACGACAGCGGCTCCGAGCAGAGCGACTGCTAATGTCGCCATTAGGGAGGCCGCTGGTAGGCCTTCTTCCTCAACGACACCAGGTTCGATGACAGGGTCGTCATCGGAGGCTGCGTAGGGGTCAGGGACCATAACTTGCAGGGTGGTCATCGTGCCAGATTCGTCTGTTGCCACGAGGGTAATATCGTACACAGTCACCGGTGGATTTTGCGAGGAGCAGGATACGATGTTGACATCAATCTCCCACACAGGCCCGGATCGAACAAAGTCGTTGGTGGTGTAGCCGCACAAGGAGAGGGACATCTCCACTGCTTCACCATCTGGATCGAGCACCTTTCCTTGGAGTGTGAATTTGAGGTAACTTGCATCCCACGTGGCGTTGGTGCCGTCGAGGTTCAAATCCACATCAATCACTGGAGGTGCACTTGCCTTTTGCAATCCAAAGTCGAGCATGAAAGCGTAATCCAGCATGCCGTTCGACTGTGCTTGACCCATAACCATGACCATGCCAGGGGCGAGGCCATCCAATGGAAGGGCGAGTGTGGATGCTGCTGATGCAATGGTAGTCATGCGCATTTCACCCATTGAGTTGGATTGGTGTGCATGGGCGCTGATCGATAGTTCACTTACAGCGCCAGTGGGGGTCACCGTAAATTCAACAGCATCGCCGGCTTCAGAAATCACGGCCTCAGCTGTGAAAGGTTGGGCAAAAGACCAGTTACGAGTTTCGACAGAAGTTGCACCAAATGGATCGACCACGCTGCATTCAGCATTTACGCCCTCATCGGAGGCAGGTGCATCTGGCCCATCCAAGAACAGCGCACCGTCTTCTGTTAATCCAGCGGTCCATAGGTCGGATGGCGTTTGTTCACCAAAGTCACAATCCAGAGCCCATCCGCTGTCATCGGTAGCCCAGGTCGCGGTGATTTCACCTTCAACAAGGGTTCGTGTGCCAACAGTGTATGGAATCACCGTCCCATCAACAGGGGCATCTGCAGTCCATACTGGAATTTCATTTGTTTCCGGTGCTTGAGTTGTGAAATCAAGGAACAAGTTTCGGATGATTGGGTATTCGCTTGCCATGTAACTGACGGCTTGTGTGACTCGAAGTCGGCCATCGGGGAGGTATTCTGCTTCTGGAACTGGCATGACTGTGCTCTCTTGATTGTCATCTTTGACGGAGGAGTTGACCATGCGCAAGCCTTGGAGTTGAGGGAAGGTGAGCACAAGCCCAGCGCTGCTCATGTTTGTGACATTGAGGGCCAGCGTGAAGTTCGATGAGCCGCTGTTCGGTAGTTGATCAAAGCGAACATTGTGGGTTTCATCTTCCTTGGTGAACATGAGAATTTGAAGATCATCAGTGACGGTGACTGGCACTTCCTTGCAGTCTGACGAAGCAAGCAAGTCTTGACAACTTCGCTCTTCTGCGTGGTTGTCGGGCACCAAGTTCACCTCGTCGAGAGCGATGCCATCTTTGACGAATTCAAGGTCGTTCCAGTCGACGCCGCCGCGATGTGGCAACCCTTCACGGATTCCGATTCGTGTGTCCATGTCGGCGATGCACTCAGGTCCAATCGCTCGCACTGCTTCTCGCTCGTCCGTGCTCATCCATGAGTTGTTGCCGCCGGGTGTTCCATCGAACAGTTCGTCAAGGTTCTCACGAACCGTAGCGGAGTTGCTGCCGTTGACATACGCAACAGCACTCATTTGGGCCGTGGCCCAATCGTCGCCAAGGAGGATATCAAACGATGCAAAATTGTAGTCGAAAAGATCCTCGAATTTGTATCCCGTACAATCCACATCGAGTGATCCTTGGCGGGCGCTTGTTGGTGAATCTTCACCAATATCTTCGAACGAAGGAGAGGTCACAAAAGATGATGAGGCCATGAACAAAAACAAGATTACGATTGTCAATGCGGTGGCAGTCTGGGCGAAACGAGGTCTGGCCATGCCTTCAGCGGTGCCGTCCTGTTTCAAAGAGACTTCGCCTCCAGAGCAGGTATTCCACCACAGTTTTTGACCCCTAAAAGCACTCCATCATGGTTGAAGTTCATTCATTCTCCGAACAAACCACCACGTCGGGAGAACAGTCCATGCAACCGACATTGCTAATGATTGCCAAGCTGCAATACCCCGATCAATTTCGCTGATTCGTGTTTCCAGGAGGTGATGGTACACCCCATTTGGTGATAGCAAATCCAAAGCACCTTCCAGTGCGAGCCACTGGACATCGTTTTGCTCACCAATGCTCACGCCAGAGGCATAGGCCACCATCGTTGTCACCAATGCCCACAGGAACGTGAAGAGGAACCACATGCCGACACCAAAGGCAATCGCAGTACCTTGGTCTTTTGTTCTTGATGATGCCAAGAGCGTGAACACCACATACCAATAGAGAATGAGTGCGGTTGCTGCCAAATGAACGCTGAGATCGGCGATTGATGCCCATTCGCCGAGCCGATACCGGATCACACCAATGGAAGCGAGGATGAGCAACCCTACAGGTGCGAAGATGGCTTGCCACGTTCCGAGGAGGAGAGCCAGTGCCTGATGCGTGCGAGGCATTGGTTGGGCAAGTCGTAGTTCGAAAACGCCACTGGCCCTATCTTTGCTCACGCCATCAAACGCCAGCAATACGGCGCACATTGTTGCCCCAAAAACGACGCCGAGACTCGCATAGAACAACACCTCCATTGGTTCATCCGGTTGGTGACCGCCTGGCAAAATGATGTTTGGATCGGAAAAACCCCACGCCATTCCAGGTAAAAAGAGAACCAATATGGGCAGCATAATCAAGCTCCGAGTCGATTGGATTTTGCTCCTAAACACGCGATTTGAAAGGGCTAAGATCCGCTGCAAGTCGTTCACTCTTCCTCACCCCCAATCCGTCGGTGAGGAAGCAAAGACGGTGAAGCGATATCGAGGCCGATTTCATCGACATCCATCCCAGTTGCAGCGCATAACATTTCGACGATACCTGGGTGCTTAGGCGTCCATGTTTGCAGAGCAATGCTTCGTTCGATGAATGCTTCAATTGACACAGACCCGTCATCAATCAAGTCCATTGACCAACCATCATTCTTGATCTTAGGTTCACCTTCAATGGCCTTGCACCACGAGAAATCTGGCAGTTTTCCCCACCCAGTGACAGTGATTTTGGACTGCAAGCCAAGTGATTCGGCCATTGCTTCAATCCGATCACAGGCGAGCAATTGACCACGGTGCATCAAGGCGATGCGGTCTGTGATTTCCTGTAATCCTGCCACTTGATGTGATGAGATGACAATGGAGACGCCTTTGTCTTTCAATTGGTGGAGTAATTTCACAAAGGCTGC
>Ga0209555_10001648_pt1 | contig 16796 bp, 14 predicted proteins | sample SaaInl85LU_5_DNA_FD_184643 | JGI IMG/M metagenome (GOLD analysis project Ga0209555, IMG submission 184643) | Marine microbial communities from expanding oxygen minimum zones in the Saanich Inlet - ESP_85LU_5_DNA (SPAdes) (version 2) | ecosystem: Environmental > Aquatic > Marine > Intertidal... | reverse complement strand
CAAACCGATAACTCGTCCGATCACATTCTTCTGTACAGCAGCTGGTATCGCGAAAATTTTGCGGTGGATACCACGATCGGTTACTCCACTGGAGAATTAGATAGTGTACGTCAACTCCCCGGTGGTGAAGCCGTTGGGAATACCGACAACTCCATGTACTACATTAGCGTCGCAGGGTCATTCGATTTCAACCAAGGTGGCTGGAGCTATGGCCCCCTGTCAGGCCTTGACTATCTGGACGGCCAGATCGATGCGTTCAGTGAACAAAGCGACACACCTTGGCACGCATCATTCGACACTCAAGATGTAAAATCGATGATTTTCACCATGGGCGGCCAAACATCCTACGCCAAAAGCTTTAGCTGGGGCGTTCTGGTTCCCCACGCAAAAGCGATCTGGCGAACCGAACTGGAAGACGATAGAGACCTGATCGTCGGCCGGTTTGTGGAAAGCCCACAAGACCAGTTCGCTATCACCCCCGATGACCCGGACACCTCCTGGTACGAAGTCAGCGTTGGCCTGTCTGCAGTGATGCCTCATGGTATTTCAGCCTTCATCAACTATGAAGAAGTGCTTAGCTACGACGACACCGACCTCAGCACCATTTCCGCTGGCGCCCGTCTGGAGTTCTAATTCCTGCCGGTTTTGATCGCCGCTGGTAGTAACAGCGGCGATCAACAGAACCTTCCTGTCTAAGCACCCTCCGTTTCTTGCCAGATCCCTGTTACACAACTAACAAGAATACTACCCCAACGAATTTTGAGGTTTAGTATGTGGGATTCTGACCCCGACAATATGCGGGAATATCATTACTACAATGAAGAGGGTGTGTTCATTGGGAAAAGTGAAGGCCACTCCCCGCAGCAGGATCTGTTCGAGCAGGCACATTATGTATTTGATGACCAGAGCGATATAGTTAAAAACCTTGATCTGCTGGCTATCGCCAGGCGCAAACTGGCCAATCTGCGCAAAGAGCTGATTGGGGTTCCGCTTAAGGACATTACTCGCATTATCGAATTGAACAAACAGATTGCTGAGCTGGAAGCAAATATTGAGGCTTTATCCAAGCAGGTTCACGCCCACTCCGCCTAGCACCGCAATAAAAAGGCCTGACCACAAGAGCCAGGCCTTGGTATAGGATCACGGGTATTGACAGTTCAAGCAATGGCACCGTAGCGAGTTAGATGATAATCCGTGTTCCCCAATAGCGCGTCTATGGCGGTCAGACGTTTAAAGTAATAGCCGACGTTTAACTCATCGGTCATACCCATACCACCGTGCAGTTGAACCGCCTGCTGACCGATGTAGCGCCCCGCTTTACCTACCTGAACTTTCAACGCTGATGCTGCTTTACGAGCCACATCACCACCTTCAAGATTGCGCAGCCCTGCCATGTACATGGTGGATTGAGTCAGCTCGTGAGCCATAAACATATCCACCATACGATGCTGTAACACCTGAAACTTGCCAATGGGCATGCCGAATTGCTTGCGGGTTTTGCAATATTCTACTGTTGTTTTATAAAGCACTTCCATAGCGCCAACCGCTTCGGAGCCAATGGCAATAGTGGCTTCATCCAGCACCGTTTCAACGGCCGCCAACGCCTGACCTTCAACCCCCAACCGCTGGGCCGCCGCAACTTTTACCCCATTTAAAACGACATTAGCCGCCCGCCCGCCTTCCATGGTTGAGTAGCCTGTAATGTCAACACCGTCTGCATCAGCATCAATTACAAACAGGCTAACGCCTTCGCGCTCCACCAAGCTGCCCGAAGTGCGCGCCGTTACCAGAAGTTTGTCGGCAGCATGGCCGTTCAACACCATGACCTTCTCACCGCTGAGAACATAATCATCACCAACTGCCTGAGCCTGGGTCGCTATACAGGCGGGGTTGCCACGGGAGCCGCGCTCTTCATAGGCCAATGCCATCTGTAACTCACCCTGAATAACCGCCGCCAGCAGCGACTGCTTCTGCTCGGCGCTACCCAGAACTTCCACCAGGCGCCCACCCAGAATCACAGTGGGAATAAACGGTTCGGTAATAAGCGCTTTACCAAAGGCTTCCATCATCAGCATCAGATCCACAGCCGAGCCGCCGAAACCACCGCTCTCTTCGGCATACGGCACGCTGAGCCAGCCCAGTTCTGCAAACATTCGCCAGTTGTCTGCGCTGTAACCCAGCTCGGTAGCAGCTATTTTACGTCGGGTATCAAAGTCATAGTCGTTGTTTAAAAATTTGCTGATGCTGTCCACCAGCATCTGTTGCTCTTCAGATAACTCAAAATTCACAATACGCTTCCTCTCGCTAAACCCTACAAGCCCAATACCATTTTCGCGATAATGCCGCGCTGAATCTCATTGGAACCACCGTAAATTGTGGTGGCCCGCGTGTTGAGATAACGGGGCATGGCGGTGAGGGCGTATTCAGGGCCAATAGGCGTCGCGCCGGTGCCAGGCTCAAGGGCGTCCAATTGCAACGGCAACCCAGCAACACCGACGGCCTCAATCGCAAGCTCGGTGAGTTTCTGACTCAGTTCAGTACCCACAATTTTGGTCATGGAAGCCACTGCTCCAGGGCTTTGCCCACTGCCCAACGCTGCTTTAATACGGTTTTCGGTAAATTCCAGAGCGCTGATCTGAATTTCCACCTCACTGACACGGCGCATGAAATGAGGATCATCGGCCAAGCGCCCTCCAAAGCCGTCTCCCTCCTGCTCGGCAGCCACTTTAATATGGCGGAGATATTGATACAGGCCCGGGGCATACTCCTGGCCACCCCGCTCAAAGGTGAGCAGGAACTTGGCCACAGTCCAACCCTGGTTTTCTTCCCCAATGCGATTCTTTTTAGGTACGCGCACATTATCAAAGTAAACGGTGTTCTGTTCCCGCACCCCATCCAGCCCGATGATGGGCTCTACAGTCACGCCGGGCGCATCCATGTCCATCAGCAAAAAGGTGATGCCCTGCTGCGGCTTGCACTCTTTATCGGTGCGCACCAGGCAGAAGATCTTATTGGCGTAATGAGCGTAGGTAGTCCAGATTTTGGCACCGTTGACAATGTAATCATCGCCATCGGATACCGCGCTGGTCTGCAGCGCAGCCAGATCAGACCCGGCACCCGGCTCAGAATAACCCTGGCACCAGAAATCCTCTCCCGACAGAATACGGGGCAGGTAGTAGTCTTTCTGCTCCTGTGTGCCGCACCCAATAATACATGGGCCACACATTTGCAGCCCCATGGGGATCAGCATCGGCGCGTCGGCCTGAAGGGATTCTTCGGCAAAAATAGAGCGCTGCACCACATCCCACCCAGTACCGCCATAGGCCACCGGCCAATGGGGAGCGACCCAGCCCTTGGCATGCAGAATCTTCTGCCAGGCCATGGCGCGCTCTTTATCGTGGAAAACACTGGTGCCCAAACGCCCCGCGGCACGGATGTCGTCGGTTAGTGCTTGATTGAGGAATTCACGTACTTCTTCGCGAAATTGCCGGTATTCCGGCTTCACTGACAGATCCATATTCACCTCTGGGAAACAGCAAAAGACTGCTCCTAAATCCAAGTTGATGCTTAGTTAGAAGTTGTTTTACTGTATTTTCCAATGACGTGAACGATCAGTCGATGGCGAAAACTATCTTTGTAATGCTTTGATTAGGCGAGTCAGCGCAGTGGAAAGCTCTTTGGCAGCGCTTTCATCGGCAGCAATCACAATCCACTCAGCCCCCGTTACAGGGTGCTTGATCTGGCATTGATCCGCTGCACTGCTGCACCGGTAAGCCACGAATGGATTGACCCCAAAGGCATCGATGGTGCTGGTGGATATAGAGGATTGGCCGCTGTTGGCGGGTTTAACCTGCTTACGGGCCACTGAGAGCTGTGAGGTGCCCTGTACCGACACCTGAAACTCAAGCCGTTCGGAGGTTTTTCGGTTTTTGATGCGGCCTTCCATGTACTCATAGGAGCTGAGAAGGCTATTAATATGCAAAACCAGTGAATCTTTCAAATTCGGTGCGATATAGAGTTTACGGATTTTCTCATCATAAGCCTGGCCAGCCGTATCCTCTCGCTCAATGCCACTGGCGACTTTAATATCCCGCAGCTGATCACGAGACTGGGACACAGCCTCCTGCGACTGCATCTGCTCTTCAATCTGGGTAATTTTACGCAGTGCGTCTTCGTAGGCATCGCCTTCGCGCCCGGCCTCTTCCACGTATTGAGACAGCAGCTCGCTGGCCTTGCTCAACTCACCATAGTGAAAGGCAATCTGACCCGACAGATAATAAAACTTGGGAACAGGCGTGACTTTCAAGCCATCAACGCGATCCAGATAACCGCGAGCCGCTTCATAATTCTGGGCACTCAGTTTTTCTTCTGCCGCCAGAACCAGGCGATCAGCTTCAATGTCGGCAGGGAGCGAGAGAGCCGACAACGCGACAACCAGCGTCAGGCACGCAGCAAGCATGTGGGAAACAAATCGTTTAATCATATTCGCATCAGTGAGTTAAATATCACCGGATGATTTTGACAGCAACGCCGTTGGCGGGCAACTGGCACTGTACGAAAGAACACCGGAACTGTGAATCAATCGAGTTTAAAGCTGAAGTAACTGCTCAAACCCTCAATCAAAGACATCAGCTCCTGCGGCGGATCAATCAACTTGAAACCGGTATCAAAACAGTCAGGACTGACATCTGGCCGACACCAGCAGCTCAGCGCATCAAAATCAATATTGCGAGCCCCTTCAATTTCACGGGGCAGCTTAATGCGAAACTGAAAAACACTGTGCGTCAGCAGTGGAATATGACTGACCAAGCGTAAGCCTTCCGTAGAAATATTCACAATATAACCGATGGATTTACCGGTCTTGCGATTGTACACGCTTAGGTAGTACTTTAAGTGGTGTCTTTGAATGACACGTTTTTCTCTGATTCGTTTTTCCATAATCCCCGAAATTCGCGCTCAAAAGGCCAATTAAATCCATGACCCAAATAGTGTGTTGGTGATTACTAAGTTTAGCGTTCATTGGCGTGACCACAACACAGGTCTGTGAGAATTTAAACAACGCCTATAGATCAGAAACTTACCAATGCGGGCTATATTTGTCCAATTCCAGAAAAGATTTAGGCAAAAAACCTTAACCACCTGAAATTTCTCGCCTTATCTGCTAATGATTATAGAATAGAGTGAACCGTATTGATGGTATATCTGAGTGCAAAAAGCAGCAATTTACGCAAACCGATTTAAACGGCTCCGACCGATGGTGCTTTTTTGGGTGTGCATGGCATCCAGCCTGTGTCACGCCAACTACGCGCTTTCCTTACAGGCCAATCAGGAGGCCGCCCGGGAGGCCCAGCGCCAGCACTACACCAACACCCTCAAACTGCTTACCAAGGGCCAGCGCAAACGCTTTCAGGAAGAGGCCGAGGTGCTGCGGGACTACCCTCTCTACCCTTATCTCAAATATAAAGAGTACAGCCGTTATATCAGCTCCGTGGATAAAGAAGAGCTGGATGAATTTATCACCGAGTTTTCCGACTCCCCCACCGCAACCTGGTTGCGCAGGCGCTGGGTAAAGAACCTGGCCGATCAGAAAGACTGGGATACCTTTCTGCAGGAATACCGCTTGGGGCAGTATTCGAGCGAGTTCGACTGCTATTACTACTGGGCGCAGTATAAAGTCGGTGATCGCCTGGAGGCCTTTGCCGGAGCCCGTCGCCTGTGGCTGGTAGGGGATTCGCAAGACCGCGCCTGTGATCCACTGTTTGAAGTCTGGAAAACCACCAGCGAAATGGACGGCGCACTGGCCTGGGAACGCACGGCCATGGCGATGGCCAATCGCAAACTGCAACTGGCTCGCTACCTTGAAAACCACCTGCCCAAGGACTTAAAGCCTCTTTCACGGGAATGGCGCGATCTGTATCGCGACCCTCGTCGACTGAAATACATAAAACGCTACCAGAAATGGGGGGATGACGCGCGACCGATGCTGGTCACGGCGTTCTCCCGCCTGATTCGAAAAGATGAGGAGCTGGCCCAGAAGCTGTGGCCGACCTACCAAAGCGCATTCAATTTCAGTGCGGCAGAACGAGCCAAGGTCGCCAACGAATTTGCCAGTGTGCTGGCCATCCGCAAAAAAGCCAATGCAGAGTTTTGGCTGAGCCAGGCAGCCCAGTACGGGTCGGATGAAGAACTGATTCCCCTCGGTATCCGTCACGCTCTGTATGAGCAGGATTGGCCTCGTCTCAAATTATGGCTGGCACTACTGGGCGAAAAGGAAGCCAACGAAGAAAGCTGGCGCTACTGGCTGTCCCGGGCGGAACAAAAGCTGGGGCCAATCGACGCCGAACACCTGCCCAGGATTCGCATTGATCAATATCATGTGGATATCATCTCGTTCCAGCAGCGATTTTCCCAAGCTCTGTACAACAAGGATCAGTTCCTGGATCTGCTGCCGCCGTCTGTGGTGGCCAGCAAGTTTATGCCTCACCAACCGGAACAGCGCCTGCAAGCGCTCTCCAAACACAGGAATTACTACGGTTTTCTGGCCAGTGAGCGCCTGCAGCAGCCCCTCGATCTGAATATAAAGCCCACCCAGGTTACGGAAGAGGAACTAAACCAGCTCATCGCGCTACCCGCCGTGCAGCGCGCGCGCGAGCTGCATCTGATGAATGAACAGCCGTTGGCTCGTTCGGAATGGGAGCATCTGATACGCCGCTCCGATGAACAACAACGCAGTGTAATGGCGCATTTGGCATTCATCTGGGGCTGGCACCACCCGGCCATACGGGCAGCCTACGATTCCGACGCCTACAACAATCTTGAAATTCGATTTCCTACTGCCTATGAATCCGTCGTCAACAAATACGCCAGTCAATCGGGGCTGGAACTGGACTGGGTATTTTCTCTGATTCGTCAGGAGAGCGCTTTCTCGGCACAAGCCCGCAGCCCGGTAGGTGCCATGGGCATGATGCAGATCATGCCTCGTACTGCGCAACAACTGTCCCGCGACCTGGGCATGCCCTCCCCCAGCACCCGCGACATGCTGACGCCCGACACTAACGTGCGGCTCGGCACGCACTACATGCGCCAACTGCAGCAACGCTTCAACGGCAATATCATTCTGGCCACTGCAGCCTACAACGCCGGCCCCCATCGCGCCAAAGCCTGGCAACCTGAATTCCTGCCCGTCAGTGGCGACATTTGGGTGGAGACCATTCCGTTCCACGAAACCCGCAACTATGTGAAGAACATCCTCACCTATCAGGCAATTTACCGGCACCACTTGGGCAAAGAGGTGAAACTGTCCAACGCCTTGAAGTTGATACCCGCTAAGAAAATGCAAGCCACCGCCATGCGCTGACGCCCAGGCAACAGGCCTGACAGAGGCTAGTGCTGCAGCGTCGCCAGCAGGTCATTGATGGCCCGAGCAAACGCCACCGGGGAGTCTTCCTGCAAGAAATGGCCGCCCACTAAGGTCTGGTGGGGTTGCTCTTTAGCTCCAGGGATGCGCTCCTGCATAAAGGTGTCACCGCCTCGGGTAATAGGATCACCATTACTGAAGGTTGTCAGAAAGGGTTTCTGCCACTGCTCCAGCACTGTCCACGCCGCTTTGTTGGCCTGCGTTGCAGGATTGTCAGTGGTGACCGGAACCAGACGCGGAAACGCTCGAGCACCGGCCTTATACCTGGCGGATGGAAATGGCGCATCATAGGCCTTTCGCTCTTCAGGCCCCAGCGTTTTAAAAGTGCCAGAGTTAATGATGCGGGCAATGGGAAACCAGGGGCTATACAGAGCAAAATTCTTCCATAACTGAAACGCCGCTGGCACTTTCTGCTCGCCCGTCGGCAGCATGCCATTACCCACGACAATTGCTTTAAAGCGTTGTTGTTGCTCTGCCGCCAGGCGCAATCCAATCAACGACCCCCAATCCTGGCACACCAGCGTGATATTGTTCAGATCCAGGCTTTCTACGAATTGCAGCATCCAATCCATGTGAGCTTGATATGAATAATCCGCCATTGATACCGGCTTGTCAGACTTACCAAATCCAATCAGATCCGGAGCAATCACCCGGTTACCTGCTGCCGCCACAATGGGAATCATGTGGCGATACAGATAGCTCCAACTGGGTTCACCGTGCAGCATCAATACCGGATCAGCATCGGAGGGGCCTTCATCCAGATAATGCATGCGCATTCCATCAGGATTCAGCTCGCAATAATGTCCCTCAAACGGATAATCGGCCAAACGTTCAAAACGACTTTCCGGAGTGCGCACGAATTCCATAACAACCTCTAACGTAACAGTCTCTACTGGCGAAACACTTTTTTGCAACGCCGGGAAATGGTAGTGAGCAACATCACCAATCGCAGCACATGAGTGCCCACCACAGGGTTGCCGGAGGTCAGCAAAGACACCGAGGTCATACGCTCAGGATCAGCCCAGCAGAAATTATTGGTCAACCCGATATGGCCATAGGCTTTCGGGGCAGCAGGCCCAAACAAGCCGATGGGGTAATTACCCAGCATCATACCGGCGCTGTAACGCATCGGCACCAACAGGGTTCGATCCAGCTCGGTCGCGTTCACCTCGCGCACCGCACGTTCTATGGTGACTGGCTGGAAGATACGCTTGCCTTCATGCTCACCACCGCTCAACAAGCACTGGAAGAAACGAGAACACTCCTCGGCCGTTGCAGTGATATTACCAGCCGGAATCACTTGCTGATAGAAACGAGGATCATTGGACAACTTAATGGCCGTAGCCAGATCCGCGCCCAATACGCGCTTTATAAACTGTTTTACAGGAAACACCACCGGGAACCCGGTCAGATAATTTGTGGCTATTTCTGGATAACGATCATCCTGCGCGCCGTAATTGAAATTGCGCATGCCCATAGGCTCTTGCACATTCTTACGCATGAATTCAGCAATGCTTTCACCGGTGATTCTGTTCACCAGCTCGCCCAGCACATAACCACCGGTAAGCGCATGATAGGCCAATTCGCGACCGTGCACATCGGTGGGCTCCGCATCGTAAATCAGCTGCATGATGCCATCGTGGTTAAACAGCAACTCAGGATCAATATTCTTAAACGAAGCAATGCCTGCGCGGTGAGACAAAATCTGTTGAACGGTAATGTGCTTTTTGCCGTGGGCGGCAAACTCGGGCACGTAAAAGCTCACCGGGTTCATCAAGTTGATCTGGCTACGCTCCTCCAACAAATGGATCAGCATCGCGGTAATCGCTTTTGATGCAGAGAACAGGCAGAACGGCGTGTCCGGCGTTGCCACGATTTTCTCCAGCCCCACCTCACCCGGCCCATTACCCTTGGCGTGACCAATGGAGCGATTCAGCAGAATTTCGCCATGGCGGCGAATACAAATAGATAGCGCGGGATAGGCCCCGGTGCGGTACAGATCTTTCACCGCCTTCCAAATCACATCACGATCGTTCTCGGTGAGCCCGAGCCACTCTGGATTGATCTCATTATCCGCAATGCGGGTGATATCCTGCAGGGATTTGGGAATCTGAATATTGTTTTCAATCATCCCTAACGGGTTAGGTAATGCCATCATGATTACTGCGTCCGCCGAGGCGGCCCCCTCTCAACTGTTACAACTGAACTAGCCGTTGATGCGGTGGAAAACCCCCGTCAAATCAGCATCTTTTAAATAAATAGGGCAATAAGCCTACGTAAAATTATACACCCTGTCGACCATTTGCACCTGTAACTTCTGATTAAACACTCAATGGCATACCGCCCGGAAGACAATGCGTGTAAAATGGTAACGCGCTTCCCAATTCAGTTAGGAAGCCTGACATCAATCAAGGAAGAATTTCAGACTTTTCAAGGTGTTAACCCATGGCAACAAACAAATCCGGAATCAGTAAGCTCAGCGCCGGCATCAAAGGTGCGTTCCGAATCGGTCAGACTGTTCGTGTATTGGCACAGACCGGTGCCGACTGGCTGAAGGGTGAGCGCCCCCCTGCACCTATATTGTTGCGCCAGACCTTCGAGCGTCTCGGCACCACCTACATAAAATTAGGGCAATTTATCGCCAGCTCCCCGTCGGTGTTCCCCGATGATTACGTGGCAGAGTTTCAGCTGTGTCTGGACAAAACCACACCGGTGCCTTTCTACACCATGAAACGGGTTTTAGAGCAGGAACTGGGCAAGTCACTGGAGACGGTGTTTGCCGAATTTGACCCTGTACCGCTGGCCTCAGCCTCCATCGCACAAGTGTATGCCGCCAAACTGGTGAGCGGTGAAGATGTGGTGGTAAAAGTGCAAAAGCCCGGCGTTGAAAACATTCTGCTGACGGATCTTAACTTCCTCTACGTGGGGGCGCGCATCCTGGAGTATTTTGTGCCCAACCTCAGCATGGCTTCCCTTTCCGCTATTGTGGATGAAATCCAGAAGGGCATGCTGGCCGAATGCGATTTTTATCAGGAAGCCAAAAACATTGCGGATTTCCACAAGTTTCTGGAGGAAACCGGCAACACCCAGGCCACCGCCCCTAAAGTGTATGAGCAGGCATCCACCATGCGCGTACTCACCATGGAGCGCTTTTACGGCGTGCCGTTCACCGATCTGGAGAGCATCCAGCACATTGTGGACGATTCCGAATCGACATTGATCACCGCCATGAACACCTGGTTCTCCAGCCTGCTGTTCTGCGATTCCTTCCACGCCGACGTGCATGCAGGCAATCTACTGGTGCTGAAAGATGGCCGCGTTGGCTTTATTGATTTCGGCATCGTAGGCCGTATCAAGCCCAGCACCTGGGAGTCCGTCTCCAAGTTTATCTATGCAATTGGCCAGGAGAACTACCGGGAAATGGCCGAGGCTATGCTGGGCATCGGTATGACAGACGAAGAAGTGAACACCGATCGTCTGGCTCAAGACATCGAAGACCTTTACTCAAGAATGGATCGGGTGATGCCTGACATGGATCTGAGCGCAGGTGATATGGCGTCGGTCAGCGAGCATGAAGTGAATAAAGTGATGATGGACTTGGTGGGAATCGGCAAACGCCACGGCATTCATTTCCCCCGTGAATTTGCGCTATTGCTGAAGCAACTGCTGTACTTTGATCGCTATGTGCGGTTACTGGCCATGGAATCCAACATCTACATGGACGAGCGCTTGAACATCACCCCGGACATGGACTGGAACATGATTCACTGATCGTCCGACCCGCTCCATAAACGCGATTGGGTGTAACAACCCACCCAATCGCCGCTCACTACACAACACCATAAGCCCTACAGAATTCCCATTTCCTTCTTTTCCCGATAGTAGGAAAAGATATCATCCAGGCTGCGATGAGGCTTAAACCCAAAGGTTTTACTAAACAGACTGCCGTCGATGATGACCGGATACTTGTAATAATTCACCAGGTAAGGCGGCCAGCCTTTCCAGTTCATGCGCTTACTGATCAGGCGCGGCAAACCTTCAGGAATCGAGGGAATCGGCATACGACGACACCCGCACTGCGTCACCGCCTCCTGATAGCTAACCCAATCGTCGGCGGCCACATTATAGACCCCAGGCTTATTCTGTTTGAACGCCAACACAACGCCGTGCGCCATGTCTTCCACATGAATAAACTGCATCATGGGCGAAAAGCCCATCAACACAGGGGCCATGCTGCTGGACAGCAACAGGCTTAATGAATTCAACACGCCGGGGCCTGCGATATTACAGGGCCGCAGTATCGTGATATTCAGCTCTGGATACTTCCACAGATAAATATTGGCCAGGTTTTCCAGCTCAACCGAATCCACCAGATCCATGGTCAGTTCGGAGGCCTTCAAGGGTGCCTCTTCGGTCAACAACGCCGGGTTGTAGGGGCTGGCTCCGTAAACAAAATACGTAGACAGCACCACCACTTTCTTCACTTCATACTTGTGACACAAATCCAATAAACGCTGAGTGCCCAAGACGTTGTGGTTGTAACGATTACGATGGGTGGATTCATAGAGCCCCATACGCCCCAGATGTATCACCGCCTCGATTTTATGTTTGCGGAAAATATCCTCAAAACCGCGCTTGTTATACTCTACGCGATAACTGGACATGCCCTCTTCCAACTGTACCCGGCGACGAAAATCCACCAATACGATGTGGTAATCTCGTTTCAGCTCATTAATTACATACTGAGCCAAGGAGCCACCGGCACCGGTCACCAGAATTTCCGGTTTATGTTTGTGAATCATTCGAACCACCCACTCCTTTCCTGCAAACCTCGCTGGATCAACTTGTTGATTTCATCTTTAACCCGCTCTACTTTAACCGCCACATCATCCTCACTGCTTACCGGCCCTTCAAACGTCATCGGCTCGCCGAAATACAAGCGCACCTTGGCAGGCAGAGGGATCGGCGTGGTCACCGGCAGATACGGCATACCAAACAGCCGGGCCAAGCGTTTTAAATGAAACGGCGTCGGCATGGTTTCTTCACAGCCCACAATGCCCACGGGAATTATGGGCGTGTTCTCGGTCATAGCCAGATGCATAAAGCCCAGACCAAAACGCTGCAGTTTATAGCGTTTATCCCAGGTTTTACCCGAACCACGCACCCCCTCAGGGAATACCACAATGGCCTCTTCATTACGCAGCATCTTGCCGCAGTTGATGGGGTCACCCAGTACTGCGCCCATCTCATTAAATATATTGCCCACAAAAGGAATGGTCGGAAACCACCGCTCCACCATGACACGCACGACTCTTGGGGTATGAGGGCTGGTGGCCATGGCATATCCCACCAAGCTGCCATCAAAGGGTAACTGGCCGCTGTGATTGGCAATCACCAGCAGACGTCCATTGGCAGGGATGTTTTCCAGGCCAAATGCCTCCACCCGGAAATAATCCTCATAGATTGGGCGCATCACACTAAGCGCAATTTTCACCGCGTCGGTGTTATAACCCCAGGGATCATAGCCAAAGGAGCCCACAGGCTTGGGTATTTTATCCACAATCGCTTCGGTCTCCTTGGAAACCAGAAGATTCTTCAGAAAATCTCGGACACTCATGAGTTCTCGCCTTACGTATTCCCAACCAGGCAAACGGGATCTGCCTGAACATTAACCACGCCAATGCAAACAGCCACAATCGACCAACGCTCGCATGACGCTATCTGCTCTCCGAATTTTGATGCTCGCACGCATCAGCAATGAAACCAGGACGGAAACTGTTATTGTTTTAGGAGGGTGTTGCCTGATGGCCTCAACCCATCGATCCCTGATGGATTTATACGCCAGCTTACATTTGGGCCGTCCAATCCCGGCAGTATACCAAAGTTATGATTTTTAACATTAATCCGAGCGCCGTCGGAGCAGGGTCAACAAGCTATTTACATAATACTCCACGTACCGTAGAGTCACTCCGTTTAGCCGGTTCCCAAATAGCCCGAACTTTGAACGAAATTCACGCACCCACACCAATAAAACACTATTATAAAAGCGTGGGGGCATTTCAGGTTTACAGAGGACTACATTCTCGTGGCAAAGGATAAAGAGGACAAACGCTTCAAAGCGACCACACCGGGCAAACGCTTTTTGAAGCTGGCTGGCATGTCTGCCAGTATCGCAAAAAACGTGGCAAGTCATAAAGTTAAGGGCCTGTTTCGCGATGAACAAACCCACGCCCAAAGCCAGGAACAACTGTATACAGACATCGGCAAACAGATCGCCCAAACACTGGGGGAAATGAAAGGTGCGGTGATGAAAGTGGGGCAGATCGCCTCGCAAGTCAAAGACATGCTGCCAGAAGAAGTCGCCAGCGCCCTTGAGGTGCTGCAAAAAGAGTCCCCTCCCATGCCCTACCCCATGATCCGACGCCAATTGATCAAGGCGCTGGGAGACACTCCAGAGAACCTCTTTGCCCACTTCGATGAGACCCCTTTCGCAGCAGCCTCCATTGGCCAGGTACATCGGGCGCTCACCAAAGAGGGCGAAGAATGCGTGGTTAAAATCCAATACCCCGGCGTAAAGGAATCCTGCGATTCAGACCTGAAACACCTGAAACGCGCCCTGAAGCTGGCCGGGCTGGTGAAGGTAAATCCAGAGGTGATCGACCAGACCTTCGAGGAAATCCGCCGCATGCTGTACGAAGAGCTGGATTACATACACGAGGCCGAGAACATCAAGCTGTTCCGCGATTATTACCAGGATCACCCCTACATCATTATGCCGGAATTGATCGAATCACTTTCCTCGGAAACAGTGCTGACTCTTTCCTACGTACCTGGCGACTCCCTTCAACAGGTCAAACAACCGCAATACAGCCAGGATACCATTAACCTGATCGGCTATCGGATTTTCGAGACCTTTGGCAAACAGATCTACGATCTGCACGCAGTCCACTCCGACCCACACCCCGGCAATTTTGCATTCCGCCCGGATGGCAGCATTGTTCTGTATGATTTTGGCGCGGTGAAACGCATTCCGAAAGAAACCATTGAAAAGCTGCGCGGACTGGTGGCCGACGCAATCGAAGGCAAAGTGGACACCCTGGACACACACCTGCTGGCCATCGGCGTTCGTCAGGAAGGGGGCAAAAAACCTGACCCTGAGTTCTACGGCGAATGGCTCGACATCTTTATGGCACCGTTCAGAAGTTACGACCCCTTTGATTTTTCAGCGTCAAATCTACACAAGCGCGTATTGGGCAAGGTTAAACGGGATGGCCTGAAGTACATCGGCTCCTTCCAGCCCTCACCGGAGACGATGCATGTTGATAGAGTTATCAGCGGCCATTACTGGACCATGGTGGATCTGGGCGTGAACGTATCGTTTCGGCCCCTGGTGGATCAGATCGTACTAAGAAAAGCCGCTTAAGGCGGCACGCCAGACTTCACTCTTGATAGGTCACCCGCGCCTCTGGTATACGCTGACTGCCGTACCAGTTCATCGGCCGCAGGGTGACCTTGATATCCTCTTTACTAAGGCCGTGGATCGGCAACACCTGGGTTAACTCCACCCGGCTTTTGCCTTCAAACACCGGGAACACCTGACGATTTACCGCCACAAAACCTTCCGATGGCACCTCTACCTGCAGCAACATATCAACATAAAATGTATGGGGCACGCTATCCCCGGTGGCTTGCAGGCGGGCGCTGCTTTTCAGCAGCGGCTGGAACATCTGCTCTTCCAGTTGCACCTGGTATTCAGACAAAACAAAAGACAGTTCCGGCACAGTTTCCAGAGCTTGAAGGCGGGATTCTAACGCGGCCACAGCCAGCCGTTGCTGTTCCACAATGCTGCTGACTTCCTCCAGACGCTCGGCACCACAACCGGTCAAAACGACACCCAGCAATGCTACCCCGGCGCCCCTCCGGTTCATAAGGTCGCGTAGTACGCCCGGCGCTTGAGAATCTTCTTCACGTAGTCGCGGGTTTCTTTGTGGGGTGATTTGGTCACCAAGCGATCCAATACTTGATCCGGAGTCATGGTGTTTATGGTATCCACCGCATCGGTAAAACTGGCTTTACCGACAAACGCCCGAGCCACATTGGAGGCACCTGCATTATAGGCGGCCAGGGTGTAATAGAGCCTGCTCTCCGGGTTCTTGATGTCCTTCAGATACTGGTAATAAAGCACGCTCAGATAAGCCGCCCCCACCTCAATATTCTTCTTGGGGTTATACAAGTACTGCGCACTGAGCAGGGTGGGCTTTTTATACAGTTTTTTGGTGGCATCGCGGCCGGCCGTCGAAGGTACGATCTGCATCAAACCAAACGCCGGTATATGGGAGCGGGCCAGTGGATTGAAATGACTCTCGGTGTGAATAATGGCCATCATTACGTCAGAACTTAATGAAAAGCGCTGAGCGTTCTTGCTTACCTCGGGGCGGTATTCCATGACTTTTTTACGCAGACGATTGTCGGGAAGCGGCACAACATAAGTCAGCTTCCTTCCCGTATTCACCGGCACCGACGCCAAACTGGCGTTGACCGCCTGATACCGAATAGACGCTTTGCGCATCAAGGTAGCTGCCGCGTTACGCACATCCACAGCGCTGGGGCGTGCGGCCGTGAACAACTCTTTCAACACCAGCTCGTCCCCCGCATCATCCGCTACCGGTGCTTTGTCCAGGCTGGCATAGGCCGCGTTGATCGCTTTTTGAATCGGATCCTGCTCCACCGCAGCCTTGATCGACGTGCCCAGGGTCAACTCCAGTTGTGACCCCACTTTTGACGACATCGCGGTAAAATCCAAACGGCTGCCCGTGTAAACGCCATCAATACTGATTTCGATCTGATTGACTTCGAAATCCACTACCCGCTTGGCAGAATAATCGTCGGAATACGCCACCCAACGGGTCTGGCTGCTGACTTCAGGGGAGGCCCAGTGATCCCGGATACGGGCCTGCTCCGCTTCCAATGCCCGGTTATACGCGGCGGACAACGTCTGCTGTTCACGCTGTTCCGGCGACATGGCAATCGCCTTTCGCTCTTTCAGCAAGGGGCTGTCGCCTCGATCATCGCGTTCGATAACCCACCCGCCGCTGGCCGAACCGTTACTGGCGAATACCGCCATCACCGTCAGCAACATCAACTTACGGATTACGCTACTGTCAACAAAACGCTCAACTGCCACTTATAGCCTCATCAGTTTAAATTATTGTTCTGCATACTGCTTTAGTGTAGCTCGACCTTCTGCGGGGCTTGTGCTGGTTTTGCCCAATGAGTCTCACTACGGAATTTACACTGAAATTCAATCATCCTTTCCAATGTTAGAATTATGACAAATCCCACGAACTTAGATTGATGCTGGTTAGAATTTATCCAATCA
>Ga0209555_10001639_pt1 | contig 16888 bp, 12 predicted proteins | sample SaaInl85LU_5_DNA_FD_184643 | JGI IMG/M metagenome (GOLD analysis project Ga0209555, IMG submission 184643) | Marine microbial communities from expanding oxygen minimum zones in the Saanich Inlet - ESP_85LU_5_DNA (SPAdes) (version 2) | ecosystem: Environmental > Aquatic > Marine > Intertidal... | reverse complement strand
GAAAACCACACAGGAAACAATGATGTACATTGGCCTCGACCTCGGCACCTCAGGTATCAAAGCGCTCTTAATGGACGCCCAGCAACGTATTATTGGCTCGGCAAACGCAAACATTAGTGTTTCAAGGCCGAATCCGGGCTGGTCAGAACAGAAACCCCAAGATTGGATCAGTGCTTGTGAACAGGCGATGGGCGAGCTGCGTGAAAAGTTTCCTGCCGAGTTCACAGCGACCGATGCAATATCGTTTTCTGGCCAGATGCATGGAGCAACACTACTAGACAGCTCTGGACAGGTAATCCGCCCGTGCATTCTCTGGAATGATACCCGCAGTTATATGGAGGCAGCAGAGTTGGATGCTAACCCTCTGTTTCGCCAACTTTCGGGTAATATTGTCTTTCCGGGTTTCACCGCGCCAAAGCTCTGCTGGGTAGCTAAGCATGAGCCAGAGAACTTCGCCCGCGTTGCCAAAGTACTTTTGCCTAAAGACTATCTGCGTTTCTGGTTAACCGGTGAATATGTATCGGAGATGTCGGATGCCGCAGGGACTAGCTGGCTTGATGTCGCCAAACGAGATTGGTCTCCCGAGCTCCTTGCTGCTTCGAGTATGCGCGTAGAGCAAATGCCGCAGCTCGTTGAAGGGTCTGAGATGGCTGGCGAGCTGCGTGCTGATCTGGTTGCTCGCTGGGGCTTTAGCAAAGCACCTGCACTTGGCGGAGGCGCTGGCGACAATGCCGCCTCAGCAATCGGCATGGGCGTTGTACGGGAAGGACAAGCCTTTCTCTCTCTCGGCACCTCTGGCGTTCTCTTCGCTGCAACTGATGGCTACAAGCCCAAGGCTGAAAGCGCCGTTCACGCATTCTGCCATGCGATTCCCGACACCTGGCATCAGATGGGTGTCATTCTCTCAGCCACCGATGCGTTGAACTGGTATGCAGCAATTACAGGTAAGGATGCGGCGAATCTAACTGCCGCCCTAGGCGACGCCCCCTCAGGGCCGAGCAGTGTTCGTTTTCTCCCTTACCTTTCTGGAGAACGAACGCCACACAACAATGCCCGTGTTCGCGGTGCCTTCATAGGAATGGAGCACCTATCAGATCAGGCCTCGCTGACTCAGGCCGTCCTTGAAGGTGTCTCTTTCGCTATTCGAGACAATTTGGAAGCACTGCGCAGCGCAGGTACTCAGTTGCAGTCCGTTGTTGCGGTTGGGGGTGGTTCGCGCTCTAAATTCTGGCTGCAGACATTGGCGAATATTCTCAACTTACCGGTTGAGCTACCCAAAGATGGTGATTTTGGTGCAGCCTTTGGCGCGGCACGCTTGGCTCAGTTGGCCGCTAGCGGAGCCAACCCAAGCGACCTGCTGACCACTCCGGCGGTTGACGCGGTATTTGAGCCGCAGCATCAAGCTGCTTATGAAGATGCTTATCAGCACTACACCCGCATCTACCCTGCAATTAAAGATTTGGCCTTGTCGGAGGGATAGACGGCAAAGCCGAATGTCGGGAACTGGCTTCGCCAGATCCCTCCTACACCGAAACTACGAGTGCAAGTAGCGCATTTTAGCGTTTTTACGGAACTCCGTCGGAGTCATATCACGCAACTCACCAAAGCGGCGGTTGAAGTTTGCGACTGTGTTGAAGCCAACTTCATAGCAAATGGTACTGATGTACTTATCAGTTTCGGTCAGTAACTGGCAGGCTTTATTTACCCTGATCTGGTTCACAAAGTCAGTAAACGAGTTGCCCGTCTCCTTACGAAAATAGCGGGAGAAACGACTCTCACTCATGCCGAAACGCTCGGCAACATCATACCGGCAACGGCAGCAGAGAGCATTTTCAGTTTCATTATGTTACTCCTGATGGATTATTCTTCTTAGAGCCCGTTCTAGTACGTTAAAACACTTTTAACGTCTTCTAGCCAGAGTCTGCGAATCAGAGTAGCACCGGAGGTTGTGCGGTTTTTAAACAATCCGCTCAGATAGTTAAACTTTTATGCACTTTTATTTCGCACCTGCAGAATAAAGTGCGTGAGAGTTTAATCGGATTAATTAAGACTTGTAGAACAGATAGATTCTATTGATGTCAGGCCCCCAGCGGGTCTTTGTGATGGCTGATTTGGCCAAATACGAGAGGCTAGTAATAGTCCCGGTTAGTGATACGGATTTACTTTAGTGCTTCATCACAGAGCTGTTTAAGTTTGAGAGTATCATTTGAGCCTGTCACCCAATCGTTAACTCCATGCTGTCTCAGTGCAGTTTCCAGCTCAGGATGCGACTGTGCCAACACATAAACCGGCGGCAGACCTGCCCACGCGACATATCGGCGCAAGCTCTCCATATGGGGGCGCACCTGCTGATCGGGCATATCGATGTGGTAGATTAGACCAAAAACCTGCGTATCCTGACGCAGCATACGGGCCGCCTCAGGTCCGTTACTGGCAGTTGTAATCGGGTAGCCGATCACCTCAGACCACTGATCAGCCAATGTCTGATCACCGCCTAGCAGCAGGAAGCCTGGCTTACGCTGATCGTTAAGCTCAAGCCCAGCCATCGACATAGCCACATTGATATGCTCAGGATCAAAACTGCCCCAGAAGTCTGCTCCAAGCACTCGAGTTACTTCATCGATGGTTGTCAGCCTACCAACAATCGCTTGCACAGCAACCTTCGCTAAACTGCGGTTGAGTTCAAGATCTGGTTCCTCTAGATACTGCCTTTTGCGCATTCTCGCGCGTGCATCGGCGCTTAGCTCGTAAATCTCAATCAACGGGAAGCGGCCCAGATAGCCGGTGAAGTGACAGGCCTCACAGCCAATTGCACGCAACGGCGGTGTCTCGCTAAAATTGTCAAAAAACAGCTGTTCCAGAGGTGTGCGCTGTTTAACCTCTTCGGCACAGTGCGGGCAAACCTTACGTGCCATACGTTGTGCCACAGCCGCTTTAAGCCCATCCGCCAGTTGCCCCTGAGTAACACCCAGATCAACCAGGCGCTGAATGCTTCCAAGCGCATCCTGCGTATGCAGGGTCGAGAATACCAGGTGACCAGTCATAACTGCACGCATCGCCATCTGAGCTGTTTCAGCGTCACGTATCTCACCCACTAAGATGATGTCCGGATCCTGTCGCAACATCGATTTGAGCACTGTATCAAAGCGGCGTCCGCGGCCTTCGTCGACCTCGATCTGACTGATACCCTGAAGCTGATACTCCACTGGGTCCTCAGCAGTCATGATATTGATATCCGGTTTATTCAACCCGGCCAGAAGTGAGTATAGACTGGTCGTTTTACCCGACCCTGTGGGGCCGGTGAACAGTATTAAACCCTTGGACTGGCGACAAAGCTGACGCAGCGTCTGCTGGTCCCGCATGGGGAAGCCCAGTACCTCGAGAGAGAAGTTACGCCCCTGGTTTAACAGGCGGATAACCAAACGACTATCGTTGTGACTGGGAAGATAGGAGATTCGAAGGTCATAGGTGCTGTCGTTGATCAGCACGCGTAATCGCCCATCTTGTGGGGTCGTGTGATTGGAGATATCCAGATCAGCTTGGGTCAGAATAAAACGCAGTACTGAGTCACGGACTGTGACTGGCAGACTGGTACCGCGCATCAGCATGCCATCTACGCGGTAGCGCACCAAGCCACCGCCCAGGAATGGCTGTATATGTATGTCGCTGGCGCCCAGCTTTACCGCATCATTTAGGATATGTTGTGTGATCCGTGCTATCGCCTCTTCCGGATTGACCTTGGCTTTTTCAAGCTCCTTTTCATCGACCCACAGGGTACGACCAGCTTCACCAATGTCGGCAGAGTAGAAGCGATTAAGGGAGTTAGCTATCTGATCCGGGGGAGAGAAGAGCAGTTCCACTGGGTGCTTGATGTTAAACCCCAGCTCTTTTGCCAATGCATCATTCATTGGATCGGCGCAGCCGAGCTGAATATGGTTTTTGGTGCGGGCCGCAGCAACAACCTGATACTTACGCGCGATCGCTTCAGGGATGCGGGTAACTTCACTGGCACCTATACGGTCCAAATCCGCTACTGGGATACCGCTGTTGCTGATTATTTGCAGTAGCTGATCAGTACCCAAACTGAGCTTGCGACCGATAACGGACCAGGCATGCCCCGGATCCTCCGGAAGTTTAAGCGTAGCGAGTGTCTCAGCATATTCAGGTTTACTGCGCGCCAGCAGATCAACAAGCCACTGCATCTGTTACTCCCAGCTGAATTTCAGATTGCGAGCTGGGATCTCATGATCGACAGACGCGCCCATGTAATAGAGCGTGTAGCTACCCTCACCTTCATAAATCAGCCCGATCCAATGATCGAGCTGAGGATCATCAAAGGGTTGATCAAGCATCTGCCCCTGCTGAAAGCGAGCGGTTAAAATTTGCTGCGCTCGGTCATACATCTGCTCAACTGACTGAGCTTCGACAGGTTTTACAGAATCTAATCCAAGTCCTACGAGAATATGCTCAACCTCATAGGCAACCAAAATCACCATCACCAGCCATAATAACGTCGTCATTCTTACCCGCGAACGGCGTTTCACTCGTCGCACTGCGGGGGTATCCTCGATATCGCGATCGTCTACAGCGACTGCAATTAACTCGTTCAAAGTACTCATAAAAACCCTTTAATTGCAGCTATAGCCGGCCTTCGGCACCCAATTGTAGCTAGTGCCCGACGCCGCAGGACAATTTGGATGGTTCAAACCCTGCCCCCGTGTGCAGTGCTTAGGTAAAGGTATCCGGCAAATATTGGGCCTTGGCACTGAAGATGCAGTCACCACAGGCTGCCGTTGACTGCCTGCGCTCGACCCAGCTCCAGCAGGCAAGTTTGCCCCCGTTTGAGAACCTGAGACGGAACCCGTGTTGGATGTCATCGTAACGGTAGGTTGCGTCGGCTGGACGGGTTGTGTTGTTTGAACCGCAACTTGGGTGATCGCAGGGCCTTGAATCACCGGACACGGCGCGACCGTTGTATAGTAGTGCGGGTTACCCCCAGACATAAACAAGGGGGTGCCGCTACTTGGGCAGTCTGCTGCCCCCGAGCTAAAGCCACTACTATCTTGTTTGCAACTGACAGGTGCACGGCACAAATGTGCTGGAGCAACCGCAGGCTGTTGAGTTTGCGGTCCCCTAATACTAGGACATTGCGTTGCTGTTGTTTCATATCCGTAGCCCCCGCTTGCAGCGTAGAGACGCGTACCGGCACTAGGGCAATCAGCCTGCCCGTTACTGGATGCACCCGACCCAAGACAACTGGCAGGCACAAAGCAGATCTGCATAGAGGCTGGCTGAGGTTGCGGGATCGCTTGCGGAATTTTAGGCGGTGCTACTACTGCGACCGGTGATGGGGCTAGTCGCTGACACGAATCGGCAGGATCAGGATTTGTTACGTAAACGACCAAAGCAGGCGCGCAGTAGTTTGCTGGACGTTCAGTAATAGGCCGTGAACATGGATTATTAGGGTCAGTAATTGAGTGGTACACCCTCTGATCCATCGGGCAGGTTGGCACAAGTTGGACTTGCTTACTCGCTGTAACTACTTTGGGTTGTTTTTTATCCGGAACAATGGGATTCAGAGGGCTAGCTGTGTTTCCATTTTGTAAAGCCAAAGTTTTGGTCGTAGCAAAACCACAATCTAACTTTAAATACAGAGCATCACCTTGCGAAGATATCTTCACTTGAAGAGATTTGGCAGATGCGAGTGTTGACGGTGGCAGAATCGAAAGAGCAGCGTCAGCAATATGCCTCCCTTCATTATCGCTCGGGTGGAAACCGACAATTGGACCTGACTTGTTACCGACCGTAACGTAGAAATGCTCCACATGACTGCCAATCACACCAAGAGACTTAGAGGAAGAGACATCCCCCGTTGCCAAGGCAGCACAATACCTCAATTTCAGCGCATCGTACTCAGTTACTAGGTCTGCAGCTTTAGCCCGATAGACATACTTCTGATAAGCCGGAAGCGCTACGGCAGCCAAGATGCCAATGATCGCCACCACCATCATCAGCTCAATTAAGGTGAAGCCTCGGTTCTTCATTGTTACACCCAATACCTAATCCTCAATAAACTATAGACTATTGTGACTGATCTGACATGCGCAGAGGCTCGAGTGATTGAACGGCTGGATTCCTGCTTAAATTCCCAGTATAACCGGACAAAGTTATTTTAATTTAAGGGGTTAGCAATGCAGTACACCAAACTCGGCCGTTCAGGACTTGAGGTTTCGCGAATCTGTTTAGGCACCATGACCTGGGGTCGACAGAACACCCAAGCTGACGCTGACGAACAGATCGAATATTCACTCTCTGTCGGCATCAACTTTTTCGATACTGCCGAGATGTACGCTGTTCCGCCTACTGCAGAGACTTACGGAAAAACAGAGACCTGCATCGGTAACTGGCTGGCACGTAACCCCGAGCGCCGCTCCGAGATGATTATCGCCACTAAGATCGCCGGCCCTGGACTCTCCTGGGTACGTAATGGCGGCCCGATCACCGGCAAAGCGGTCATCGAGGCGGTCGATAACTCGCTCAAACGACTACAGACGGACTACATCGACCTCTACCAGCTGCACTGGCCAAACCGCACCTCGCCGCACTTCGGCAAACATGCACCCAACTTCTTCAAATTCAGCGATATTGATGCTGCTGACCACGAGGCGCAGATGTTGGATATTTTGCAGGGTGTGGGCGAGTGCGTAAAAGCGGGTAAGATCCGCCACTTTGGACTGTCAGATGACACCACTTGGGGCATTAATACCTATCTAAAACTTAGCGAGCGACATGACCTGCCACGCGTCGTATCAATTCAGAATGAGTTTAATTTACTACACACCAAAGACTGGCCGTTCCTGATTGAGAACTGCCTGCACGAAGATGTTGCTTACCTGCCCTGGTCGCCACTCTCTTCGGGCATGCTTAGCGGCAAGTACGCTAACGGCGCAATGCCTAAAGGGAGCCGCTGGAGTATCTCTAACCCCGCATCACTGCACCGCAACACGCCAATGGCCCATGAAGCTATTGCTGCCTATGCCGAGGTTGCTAAACGCAATGGCTACACACCCTGTCAGTTAGCTTTAGCTTGGTGTGATCAGGTGGATGGTGTGACCTCGACAATTATCGGTGCCACCACCATGGAGCAGTTGAAGGAGAATATAGCAGCCTTTGATATGCCGTTGAGCGAAGAGGTTCAGGCTGAGGTCGCGGCTGTATTACGTAGGTACCCACAGCCGTTTTAAGTGTCTTGTCGAATCGCGACCTGGCTTTAGCTGAAAAGTCAGTAGTTTTGAATCGTCACATCGCCTGGTTGTGAGTGCTCAACAACGAGTTGAGCATTCACCAGGTCATTACCGCGGGCACGCGCAGCGGCCACCTCTGGATCCAGCCCATGATCCAACCAACGCTGAATCAAACGACGCTCAAGCTCGTCTAAGGGTACATCCAGATAGATACTGAGATCCCAGTATTGTTTTAGCTCTCTCCAGATAGGCTGATCGAGCAGTAGATAGTTCCCCTCTAGAACTAGCAAATCCACATCAGCTGGAACCTCAACGGCACCAGCGATGGACAGATCATGCATACGATCAAAGGTGGGAGCTATAACCTCTTCGCCTTTGACCAAACGTTGTACCAGGCTCAGGAAACCGGCAGCGTCGAAGGTCTGCGGCGCACCCTTGCGAGCGAAGAGTCCACGAGCATTGAGAATTCCGTTGTCCAGATGAAATCCATCCATCGGTACCAATTGCACCTTGCGACCTGACTGGCGCAGATGCTCAACCACGGCTTCAGAGAGGGTAGATTTACCTGCGCCCGGGGCACCGACTACAGCGACGAGTTGACGCCCCTGCTTAGGCAGGGAGTCTAGATGTTGGATGAGTGTGTCGATTTGGAGGTTCATATATCGCTTCGCTGAAACTGTACGTCGCCTCTTGAGGCGACACTCTTGTCGGGTCAAGACCCGACACACCATCTGTAGGAGGGATTTACGCCAATTACTCCTGAATTAGCCGCATACTGGCCGTCCGTGACCAAATAACGCGCAGCGTATTTCCCGACAATCAGCGGTCGCGAAATACGGCTTCGCCGTACATCGCTCCTACACCGTGTTCTTGCGCTGGGCTATCCGCTTCGCCGTGCCGCGCATACTGATACGGTAGAGCAGCGGAATAACGAAGAGTGTCAGTACAGACGAGAAGCCCAGACCCCAAACAATCGACGTCGCTACGGGCCCCCATATCAGAGAGTCGCCACCCAAACCTGCCGCCAGCGAGAAGAGACCCGCGATCGTTGTCAGGGTAGTAATCATGATTGGAATCACCCGTCGACGAGCAGCATAGAGAGTTGCGTGCATCAGACTCATACCCGCCGCTAATCGACTGTTGGCCGCGGAGATTAAAACAATCGCAGCGTTCACGGCAATACCTGCGAGGGCCACAACCCCATATAAAGTAAACAGACTCAGAGGATTTTGCGTCAGAATCAGACCCAGTACTACGCCAGTGAATGCCATCGGTACAGTCGCCAGAATCATCAGCGGCTGCCAGTAGCTGCGGAACTGTGTACCGAGGATCATATACATGAGCCCCACACCGAAGAGGAAAAGCACCGCGATGGAGTCCAAACTCTCCTGGATATCATCAAGTTCACCGGAGAAGTCGAGCGCGATATTGGGGTAATTCGCCTCTATAGTCTTCCAGCGCTCAAGCACATAGGCGTTTGCCGCTACGGTATCCAAGCCACCTTCAACTAGATCCGCTTCGAGTGTAATCGCCCTGCGGAAATTGTAGTGACGAATATTCCCCAGTGATTGACGCCGCTCTTGCTCGACCAGCTCAGAGAGCGGGATAGATCCGCCTCCGGCCAGCGGCATACGGTAGCTCAGTAGCCGCTCCAAGGATGGGCGCGACTCGGGTAGTGCACGCACGCGCACATCGAGCTTTTCGCCCTGATCTCGCATGCTGGCGACAATCTCACCATCCACCAACAAGCGCAGGGTACGGCGCACATCGATCGGATTCAATCCAGCACGGTTAATCGCATCCGTATTGAGTTCCAGCTCCAGCTCGTAGCGACCGCGCGCGGCATCATCTTCAACGTCAATAAAGTCAGAGTTGGTGGCCATTATAGCGATCAGTTCATCGGTTGCCTGACGCAACTCCTGATAGTCATCACCACGCACTTTGATCGAGATAGGTTTAGCCACAGGCGGGCCGCCAGCCATGCGCAGGAAGGAGATCCGCACAGGACCAACCACCGACGTGACATCGGTACGCATCGCTTCGATCATCTCATCAACATCGCGCAAACCCTCTGCTTTTGGATTAAGGCCGACCAGAATCTGCCCGTAATGTTCACCAATACGCGGCTCAGTCTGGGTAAACATCTGACCGGCATAAGCGGCCATTTCACGAACCTCACCCTCGTTCACATGCTTGCGCACCTGATCTTCCACGCGCGCCACCAGCTCCATAGTGCGGGAGACCGGAGTCGCCGGAGGCATCTCAACATTGACATAGAAGAGTCGCATCGGATCGGAGGCGAAGAAATCCATCTTGATATAACCCTGCCCCAGCGCACCAATCGCGGCAACGAACGGCAGAATGGCAAGCGGCAGTGCCAAGAAGGGACGGCGCAGTGCTTTGATCAGCATCCTCACATAGAAGAGCTGAATACGGTGCGTGAACCACTCACGTGCACGCTGTATTCGCGACTTCTTGGCAAAGCCAACTTTAGCAGCGAGTACATGTGACGGTAGCATCCAGAAAGCCTCGATCAAGCTGATCGCCAGCGCAATCGACACCACCATCGGGATGACTTTCATAAACTTACCAAGGATACCGGGCAGCAACATCAACGGCATAAACGCAGCGATGGTGGTCAGTACCGCAGCAGTGACCGGCGCAGCAACTTCGTGCAACGCACCCTTCACTGCAGATAGACCATCAAAACCGCGCTGCAAGCGATAGTAGATGGACTCCACTACAACAACCGCATCGTCCACCAACATACCAAGAACTATAACGACACCCAGAAGCACCGTTACATTGAGCGTCTCGCCAGTACCCGCGAGTACCCAGAAAGTCGCTGCCAGAACGAATGGGATGCCAATGGCCGTTAACAGCGCGATGCGCGTGCCCAGGAAGAGCCAGGCAACCACCAAGACCAGGATAAGACCGATAAGTGCGTTGTTCTCCATAATCGTAATCGAGTTACGTGTAGCGATGGTCTGGTCATCAATCAATACCAGCTCCACACCTGTATCCATGGCGAAGCGATTACGGTCGTCCATGTAAGCTTGCACACGCTCAACCAGTTCGAGAGTGTTCGCCGACTCTTTCTTCATTACAGCCAAGAGCACCGCAGGTTTTTGATCGACACGCACCAAATAACTCGCCTTCTCGCGCGCGCGCTCCACCTGAGCCACTCGGCCCAAGTTAAGTTCTCCGGCAGCACCCAACACCGGTCTCTCTGCTAGGTAACTCGGATCTGATGCGGTGCCAACAATTCGCACTAGCCAGTTACGATCACCCTGGCGCAACGATCCGGCGGCTTCGTCTTGGAAGAATGCAGTAACCGTATTAGCGACCTGTTGTGGCGATATACCGAGATTCTCGATCTCAGCCAGATCGAAATTCACCTGTAGCTCCGGATCGGGTAGCGCAACCGGGTCGATACGCGATACACCTTTGAGGCGCTCGAGGTCCTTTTTGATGCGCGTAGCTTGAGCGCGAAGGTTTTCGTCATCGGCCAGACTGGTTACGGCCAACGTTGCAGATGGAAAGGCGTTAGAGCTGGTGATCTCTAAAATAAGGGGATCGAGAGCCTCATCTGGCAGCTCCGCTTCGGCATTCTGAATCTCACGGCGCAGATCCGAGAGACGTTTATCAAAGGTGCGTTGATCAATATCGACAAAACGCACCAGCATACTGGAGATACCCTCACGCGAGTTGCTGGAGACGAACTTCACATCCGCCAGAGAGCGAATCGCGTCCTCTAACGGCCCTGTCACTTTGGATTCAACATCACTGGCCGAGGCGCCCGGTAGAACCGTCGTTACGATGATCCAGTTAAAGTTAATTGTTGGATCTTGCTGACGTGGCAGCGACTGGTAGGAGGTCAAACCTATGAATAGCACCAGAACAAACGCGAGGTTTGCCAACACGTGATTGGTTATGAAGCGTTGGAACATTAGAGATCGCCCCCGCGCAGACTCACCGCTTCACCCTCACGCACCAACAGACGTCCATCAGTAATAATCATGGAGTCTTGCGGTAAATCAGTTGCGAAGGGCTGCCCCTCTATCGCGTTTTCAGCCGGATAGAACACCGCTGTTCCGTCCACAACAACCATCACACCTAACGTCCAAGCTTCGCCTTGCTGACGACGCACAAGCAATTCCGCTGGGAGGTGTGGCTGACTCGCCTGCCATAGTAGCCGCCCGGCCGCACCCGGTGGAGGCAACTGCTCTGGGAAGGTAAAACGTAGCTCTTGTGTGCGCTGGCGGCTATCCACCACTGGCAGCACCACACGTAGCAGCGCCGGATAGTCGCGATTAAGGTAGTCGAAACTCAACAGCTGATCCTCTGCAAAGCTCTGCGTAGGCGGAACTCGAGCACTCAGTTCAGCATCAGCCAACTGCACCAGACGCATCAACGGTGAGCCTGGAGAGGCCAGGGCACCGAGTTGAGCACTGCGTTCGGTGACTACGCCAGCAAAGGGCGCGCTCACCACACAGCGATCAACCGAGATCTGTGCGACTTGAACCTGCTGCTCATGAACCACGCGTCGTGCCTGCAGCGCTTCCAGTTCGGTCGCGCGCTGCTGCAGGCCCTCTTCGCCCAGATTACCCGCCTCATTCAGGCGTTTAGCGCGCTTGTACTGATCCGACGCGAGGCTTAGTTGTACATCAATTTCGCCCAAGGCCGCTCTCTGAGTGTTGAGTTGCGCCTGATAGAGTGCGCAGTCGAGCTCAACCAGAGTATCGCCGGCAGCAACCTGATCACCCACCTGGGCATGTATTTTCTCGATCTGGGCGCTAATCTGCGCACTGAGAAAAGCATCCTGTTTGCTGATCACCTCTGCTGGTGCACTGAATTCAGGATAAAAAACCAGTGCCGATACCGGCTCGGCAGAGACAGGCGTTTCTGCTTGAGCATTGAGAGTCAGAAGTAGTGTCGCGAGGACGACAGTGAGGCGGCTAGTTGCCATGTGGAGCTCCAACAGGGGGTTTAAAACAGTTTAGTCTAAAAAGTGTTACCTTTTAGACTAATCGAATTCTAAGACAGATCTTTTTGCCTGCGGCCAAAACAGCTGTGCCGTCTTACGAGGCGGCACAATATCAGATCACGGCGTTTAAACGAACGATTCTAGACGTTAAGCCCGACATGTTTGGACTTACATGTTGGGCCCTACATATTTGGCCCTACATATTAGGATAGTTAGGACCGCCCGCACCCTCGGGTGTAACCCAACGGATGTTCTGCATCGGATCTTTGATATCACAGGTCTTGCAGTGCAGACAGTTAGCGCCGTTAATCTGCAGACGCGGCGCACCCTCATCCTCGAGCACTTCATAGACTCCCGCAGGGCAGTAGCGCTGCGCCGGTTCAGCATAATCGGGGATGTTCACGCTGGTCGGCACTGAGCTATCCAGCAGCTGTAGGTGACACGGCTGATCCTCTTCGTGCGCCGTATTTGAGATAAACACTGACGAGAGCTTATCAAAGCTCAGCTTGCCGTCCGGTTTAGGGTACTCAATTTTGGTGCACTCGCTCGCTTTGCGCATCTGCTCGTGGTCTGCGTGAGTATCATGCAGGGTGACGGGAATGCGACCGCCAAAGATGTTCTGGTCCAATGTGTTGAATGCACCGCCAAAAATAGGGCCGAACTTATGCAGCGCTGGGCCAAAGTTACGCGACGAGTAGAGTTCGTCGTAGAGCCAGGAGTTCTTGAATTTATCATTGAAGCTCTGCGCCTTGGTGCTTCCAGCAGCTATCGCTTCAACGACGCTCTCAGCCGCGAGCATGCCGGACTTCATTGCTGTGTGAACACCCTTTATGCGCGAGAAGTTTAGCGTACCGGCATCACAGCCAATCAGCAAACCGCCCTCAAAGGTCATCTCAGGCAGACAGTTGTAGCCGCCTTTTGCGATTGCACGTGCACCGTAAGAGACGCGCTTACCACCCTCGAGGTACTGCGCTAGCTTCGGATGATGCTTCATTCTCTGGAACTCATCGAATGGGCTCACCCAAGGGTTCGAGTAGTTCAGGTCGACAATCAGACCGACAACCACCTGATTGTTCTCAGCGTGGTAAAGGAAGAAGCCACCGCTAGTGCCATCCGACAGCGGCCAACCGCTACCGTGGATAACCAGACCTTCCTGATGGCGCCCGGGCTCAATATCCCAAAGCTCTTTGATACCGAGGCCGTAGTGCTGCGGATCCTTGCCGGCGGCCAGATCAAACTTGTTAATCAGCTCTTTACCGAGATGGCCACGACAACCTTCGCTGAATAGCGTGAACTTAGCTTCCAGCGCCATGCTCGGTACAAAGGAGTCTTTCTCTTCGCCGTTCTCACCCACGCCCATTGCGCCGGTCAGAACACCTTTAACACCTCCATCCTCGTTGTAGAGCACTTCTGCTGCAGGGAAGCCTGGGAAAACTTCTACACCGAGATCTTCCGCACGTTCAGCCAACCAGCGCGCTAAGTTGCCAACAGACGCTATGTAGCAGCCGTGGTTGTGCATGGTTTTTGGTGCAGCGAAGTTGGGAATAGTGACTGACTTGGTTTCACTCTTGAGCAGAATGATCTCGTCAGTTTTTGCCTCAGTAACCAGCGGGGCACCCTGCTCTTTCCACTCAGGGAAGAGTTCGTTCAGTGCTTTGGGGTCAACCACAGCACCTGAAAGTATGTGAGCACCCACTTCGGAGCCTTTCTCCACCACACAGACACTCAGCTCTTCGTTGAGCTGTTTGATGCGGCAAGCAGCCGAAAGTCCTGCTGGGCCAGCGCCCACAATCAGGACATCAAACTCCATTACTTCGTATTCCATCGGGATCTCCAAAATCTTTAACGCGCTGGCAGCGCTATCAGAACTGCTCGTTAGTCAGAACAAAAGCTGCATCCAGACCTGTCATCAGGGTCTGCGCATGCTGCTCGACGCGCGGTAAAAAGTGTTCAGCATAAAAACAGGCTGTCGCCACTTTAGCACCGAGAAAAGGTGCACCGTAAGGATTCTGCTCAGTTTCAAGTGCTTTGGCTGCGACGGCTGACCTAGCCATCACCCAAGCACCGCTGAGGTAACCCATGAGCATGAGGAAGTCGAACGCCACCGCCCCCATAATCTGCCGGTCATTTGCTGCGTTCTCCAAAATCCACTCACGTACCTCTTTGGCACGCGCAATAGACGCGGCGTAACGGTTGGCAAACATATCCAAACCAGCGCTGCGCAGTTCAGCTTCAACATCCGCCATCTCGTCTAACAAGCTCGCAAGTGCAGCGCCCTGGTCTGAGATTGTTTTGCGGCCAATCAGGTCGAGCGCCTGAATACCGTTAGTGCCTTCATAGATCGCCAGGATGCGCGCATCGCGGTAGTGCTGTGGCGCGCCAGACTCTTCGATAAAGCCCATGCCTCCGTGCACTTGGATATTGAGCGAAGTAAGCTCATTCGCCATCTCCGTCATCCAACCTTTGACTATCGGAGTCAATAACTCAACACGAGCAGAGGCCCCCGGCTCGCCCGCATGTGTACGGTCAATCTCTGCGGCAGCTATAAGCGCCAGTCCGCGCATCGCTTCACACCCCGCGCGCTGTGCCATCAGCATACGACGCACATCGGGATGTTCAATAATGGGAATCTTTGAGCCATCTTTGCGGCTGCCCTGAGTGCGATCCTTGGCGTACCAAACAGCCTGTTGGTATGCACGTTCAGAGATCGACAGCCCCTGCAGACCTACAGACTGGCGCGCATGGTTCATCATGGTGAACATGTAGGCTAGACCTTTATTCGCCTCGCCAACGAGGTAACCCACGGCACCACCATTGTCGCCAAAACTCATAGTGCAGGTGGGACTCGCGTGAATACCGAGCTTGTGCTCAAGCGCGATACATTTAGCATCGTTAAGCTCGCCCGGCTCACCGTTTTCATCCAGCAGAAACTTAGGCACGATAAACAGCGAGATACCTTTCACGCCTGCAGGCGCATCAGGCAGACGTGCTAACACCAGGTGAACGATGTTGGGGGTCATCTGATGATCGCCCCAGGTTATATAGATTTTCTGACCAGTGATCAGGTAGTGGTCGCCATTAAGCACCGCTTTGGTAGCCACAGCGGCGAGATCTGAACCAGCAGCGGGCTCGGTGAGGTTCATAGTACCTGTCCACTCGCCACTGACGAGGCGCGGCAGATAGGCTTGCTTGAGTTCATCACTACCGTGCGCAATCAACGCCTCAATCGAACCCTGAGTCAGCATTGGGCAGAGCGCAAACGCCATATTAGCGGAGTGCCAGAGTTCGTTGACTGCTGTACCTACAACATTGGGTAGCGCCTGACCGCCAAACTCCTCAGGAGCTGTCAGCGTCGCCCAACCATTCTCCATGTACTGCTGATAAGCATCTGAGTATCCCGCAGACTCCTGCACTTTGTCGTCGCTAAGCTTAGCGCCGCGTGAATCACCCTCGGCATTCAACGGAGCCAGCACCTCAGAGGCTAGCTTACCCGCCTCCTCTACGATCACATTAGCCAGCTCAAGGTTAACCTCTTCAAGCTGCATCGCCTCGCACAGTTTGTCCAACTGCACCAACTGGTCGAGCACAAAAGCAGTGTCCTGCGAAGGGGCGTTGTAGATACTCATGGTCAGGGTCTCAGAGAATTAGCGGACCGGGGAAAGCGCAGAGCCGGCCCCGGCGGTCGATCAGATCTTAGAAACGATTTCCGGCAGGATATCGTGCAGATCACCTACCAGACCGTAGTCTGCGATATTGAAGATAGGCGCCTCTTCGTCTTTGTTGATCGCAACAATAACGCCAGACTCTTTCATACCGGCAATGTGCTGGATAGCACCCGAAATACCTACAGCGATGTAGAGCTTAGGCGCAACCATCTTACCGGTTTGGCCCACCTGCATATCGTTAGGAACGAAGCCGCTATCTACCGCTGCACGCGATGCACCGACTGCTGCGCCGAGCTTATCAGCCAGCTCGAACACCTTAACGAAGTCCTCTTTAGAACCCACACCACGGCCACCTGATACAACGATATCGGCTGAGTCCAGCTCTGGACGATCTGATTCAGTAACATCGGCACGCACGAAGCGAACCTTCGCTGTACCCACAGTTGCGCTTGCCGCGCTCACAGCAGCACTTCCGCCCTCAGCAGCAGCTGCAGCGAAAGCCGTACCGCGCACAGTGATCACCTTAGTGGCATCGCTGCTTTTAACAGTCGCGATCGCGTTACCTGCGTAAATAGGACGCTTGAACGTATCCGCATCGATCACAGCAATGATGTCAGAGATCTGGTTTACACCGCAAAGTGCTGCCAGACGTGGTGCCAAGTCCTTACCGAAGGTGCTAGCGCCGGCCAGAATGTGAGTGTAGTCACCCACCAGCTGCTTAACGACAGGCGCAATCAGATCTGCCAGCGGGTAAGTCAGCGCAGCGTCCTCGACCGTCAGAACTGCAGAGACTCCTGCAACTTGTGAAGCAGCCTGTGCAGCCGCCGACACATCGTTACCGGTTACCAGCAGATCAAAAGGGGCACCGAGTGCTACCGCTGCAGTAACTGCTGAGAGAGTTGCGCTCTTGATAGCGCCGTTTTCGTGTTCGGCAATAATCAGGGTTTTCATCATCTCTCTCCTTAAAGAACCTGAGCGTCGTTGCGCAGTTT
>Ga0209555_10001636_pt1 | contig 16938 bp, 9 predicted proteins | sample SaaInl85LU_5_DNA_FD_184643 | JGI IMG/M metagenome (GOLD analysis project Ga0209555, IMG submission 184643) | Marine microbial communities from expanding oxygen minimum zones in the Saanich Inlet - ESP_85LU_5_DNA (SPAdes) (version 2) | ecosystem: Environmental > Aquatic > Marine > Intertidal zone... | reverse complement strand
AAAAGGAATTCAAGTGGTCGAGCTTAGCTATTGACAACAAAACCACTATTTATGTGTTGATGTTTGTCATCTTCATTTTAGGTGTTGGAGCCTACAACAGTATGCCTCGAGAGAGTTTCCCAGAAATCAGAGAAACTAAAGTTTATATCAGTACTATTTATCCCGGTAATACTGCTGAAGATGTCGAGAAGTTAATCACAGATCCTCTCGAAGCAAAACTAAAAACCATTAGCAATTTGGTTGAGCTTACCTCCAGTTCTGAGGAAGACTATTCCATGATCGTCGTTGAGTTTGACGACGACATTAATGTCGAGGGTGCCAAGCTGAAGGTAAAGGACATTGTTGATGAAGAAAAGGCGAGTGAAGACTGGCCTGTGTTCAATAACGCTAAAGTAGAGCCCAATGTTTTTGAACTTAGTCCAAGTGAAGAAGTCCCTATTCTAACCATAAATATCACGGGGGATTATCCCGTGCCACAACTCAAGGCCTACGGAACCATCTTGGAAGAGGCCATTGAAGATTTGACTGAGATCAAAGAGGTGGACCTTCTCGGTGTGCAAAATGAAGAAATCGAAGTAGCTGTGGACATCTATAAAATGATGGCTTCTAAAGTTAGTTTCGATGATATTTTGACGGCCATAAATCGTGAAAATATTACCATGTCTGCCGGAAATTTGGTTGCTAATGGACAACGGCGAACGGTAAGGATAATTGGAGAAATTGAGAATCCTCAAGACCTCGAGGATTTTGTGATTAAATCCGAATTCGGGAACCCCATTTACCTTAAAGATGTTGCCGAAGTGACCTTCAAAGAGGAAAAACATACCACCTACGCCCGAGAGTTCGGTGCGCCAGTGGTCATGCTAAACGTCAAAAAACGAAGCGGGCAAAACATGGTCAGTGCCATTGATAAAATCAAAGGCATAATCGCTGAAACCCAAGCCAATGCATTTCCAAAAGATCTTGTTGTCACTACTGCAAATGACCAGTCAGACCGCACCATAGGTCAAGTAGATGATTTGGTGAATAACATTATTTTCGGAATTCTATTGGTAGTAACTGTGTTGATGTTTTTCCTCGGATTTAAAAACGCCTTGTTCGTGGGGTTCGCCATCCCGATGTCGATGTTCATGTCCTTGATGATCTTATCTCAACTGGGTTACACATTGAATACCATGATTTTATTTGGGCTTATTATGGGATTAGGCATGCTCGTTGACAACGGTATTGTGGTTGTTGAAAACGTATACCGTCTCATGGAACAGGAAGGCATGAGCCGAGTCCAAGCTGCCAAGCAAGGTATCGGAGAAATTGCTTATCCCATTATCATTTCTACGGCAACAACCGTTGCAGCTTTCATTCCTTTAGGTTTGTGGCCAGGTTTAATTGGCCAGTTCATGATTTATTTTCCAATCACGCTTTCAGTAGTCTTGGGCTCCTCTCTTTTTGTGGCTATTTTTTTCAATTCTGTTTTGGTATCACAATTTATGAAGACCGAAGACAAGGAGATGCCGTTAAAGAGAATCATCCGTATATCCTCAATAATAGGAGGTTTAGGATTGTTAATTTTCTTTTTCGGCGGCAGCTACAACTTCCTGGGTAGCGTCATGATAGCTACGGCCCTATTACTGTGGATATACCGCTTATTTCTCAGAAAAATGGCCAATAACTTTCAAGCCAATACTATTGGTAAATGGGAGCGTTTTTACGAAAAAATTGTCAGGAAAGCCTTGTACGGTAAACGCCCCATCGTCATTGTTGGCAGCACAACCCTACTTCTCATTGGTGCATTTATGGCTTTTGGCATGTCTATCGGAAGCCAAAGAACTAAGGTTGAATTTTTTCCCGACAATGAACCCAATCAAATCATTGTATTTGTTGAATACCCCGAGGGAACAGATATCGAAAAAACCAATGAGCTAACCCGTCAAATTGAATCGAGGGTTTACAGTATCATTGAAAACGCTGTTTATTTGGATGGATCAACGAATTTTATGGTTGAAAATGCTGTCTCTCAAGTTGGGAGGGGCGCAGGAAACCCTCAAACAGATGCAGGCTCGGCCGCTGCCATGCCGCACCGCAGTAAAATAACTGTGGCTATGCGAGAATACAAATACCGCCAAGGCATGAGTAGCGGAGAATTACAAAAGAAGATTCAAAATTCACTTCAAGGCGTTTTTCCTGGGGTTGCCATTTCTGTTGAAAAAGATGCCTCGGGCCCTCCTGTTGGTTATCCCATTAATATAGAAATTGAAGGGACCGATTATTCAGAAATCATTCAAATCGCCGAAAACATCAGAACCTATATCAACTCTAAAAACATTGGAGGGATTGATCAATTAAAAATCGATGTCAACAAATCGAAGCCAGCCATGCAGGTTGTTGTCGATCGTAAAAAAGCGGGGGAGTTGGGTGTGCGGACCGGAATGATTGCGCAACAGTTGAGAAACAGTATTTTTGGCAGTAAGGCTGGAATTTATAAACGAGACGGAGACGACTACAATATCAATGTCCGATTCAATGATGAAAATCGCTACGACAGAAATGCCATTTTTGACCAGTCTCTGACGTTCAGAGATATGGCTTCTGGGAAAATCAAGGTTATTCCCATCTCGGCACTCGTAACCCAAACAAATGCATCGGGTTTCAGCGCGATCAAACACAGGGATACTAAAAGAGTGGTCACCATCTATTCCGCTCTCGAACCTGGCTATACAGACGCTCGAGCGGTGGTGAATCAGGTTCAAGAAATCATGAAAAATTACGACCAAATTCCAGACCATGTGACCATCGACTATACGGGACAAATTGAGGAACAAGGGAAACAAATGGCTTTCCTCATCGGGGCCTTTTTCTCAGGACTTGGCTTGATATTTTTCATTCTAATTTTCCAATTCAATTCGGTGTCAAAACCTGCTATTATCATGCTGGCTATCTTTCTCAGTCTGATCGGAGTTTTTGGCGGCCTGGTCATTACAGGCCGACCATTCGTCATCATGATGACTATGATGGGGATTATTGCCCTAGCAGGAATTGTCGTGAATAATGGGGTAGTTTTACTCGATTACACCCAATTATTGGTTGATCGTAAAAAGGAAGAACTTGGACTGCTAAAAGATCAATTTTTGTCCAATGAAGACACCCTCGAGTTGATCGTCGCTGGCGGCAAAGCCAGACTTCGACCTGTATTGTTAACCGCCATAACCACTATTTTGGGGTTGATTCCTTTAGCCACAGGACTAAATATCAACTTTTATACCCTGTTCGGTGAATTGGATGCCAATATTTATCTAGGAGGTGATAATGTCCGGTTTTGGGGACCCCTCGCTTGGACCGTCATCTATGGATTAATGGTTGCTACATTCTTAACATTAATTGTAGTTCCCGTATTGTTTTATCTGGTGTCTCAGCTCAAATTTTGGATTTATTCAAAAAAAATCAATCCGCGCAGTGAATAAATAGCAGAGTCTAAAGGACTTCATTACTTTTGTAATAAATTAATTTCTATGTACCGGACGCACCATTGTGGAGAATTGAATACTAAGCATATTGGAACTGCAGTAACCCTTTCGGGTTGGGTTCAAAAAAACAGAGATAAAGGCTCTGTAATTTGGATAGATTTGCGCGATCGTTACGGAATTACTCAATTAATTTTTGACGAAGCAAGAACCAGCGAAACCCTTATGTCGCTTGCCAAAACTCTTGGTCGCGAATTTGTAATCCAGGCAACGGGAACGGTGATAGAAAGAAGTTCTAAGAATCCTAATATTTCAACTGGCGACATTGAAATATTAGTCACAGACCTAAAATGCCTCAACCAGTCCAAAACACCACCATTTACTATTGAAGACGATACTGATGGCGGAGACACCTTACGGATGCAATACCGCTATTTGGACATTCGAAGAAACCCCATTAAAAACAATTTGATCTTTAGACATCGTATCGCTCAATTGGTCCGAAATTATTTGTCAGAACAACACTTCATCGAAGTAGAAACACCCGTTTTGATTAAATCTACACCCGAAGGGGCACGCGATTTTGTGGTACCCTCACGAATGAATCCAGGGCAATTTTATGCCTTACCTCAATCTCCTCAGACTTTTAAACAGCTTTTGATGGTTGGTGGTATGGATCGCTACTTTCAAATTGTTAAGTGCTTTAGAGATGAAGATTTAAGAGCCGATAGACAACCCGAATTTACACAAATCGACTGTGAAATGGCTTTTGTAGAGCAGGAAGATATTTTAGAAACTTTCGAAGGCTTGACGCGTCATTTGATTGCCACGGTAACTGGAAATGACCCTGGCGTTTTTCCGCGAATGACCTACGATGACGCCATGAAACGATTTGGAAATGACAAACCCGACATTCGTTTTGGAATGGCATTTGGCGAACTCAATGCGGTGACCCAACAAAAAGATTTTCAAGTTTTCAATCAAAGTGAGTTGGTTGTTGGCATTGCGGTTCCAAAGGCTAACGAACTAACCAGAAAAGACATTGACCAATTGACAGACTGGGTCAAGCGACCTCAAATTGGGGCATCAGGGATGGTGTATGTGCGCTGCCTTGAGGACGGAAGTTTTAAGTCTTCGGTAGACAAATTCTACGACCAAGACGATTTTAAAGCCTGGGCCAAAATAACTGGAGCATCGGCTGGGGATTTAATACTAGTTCTGAGTGGTGACACCCAAAAGGTTAGACCACAAATGAGCGCCCTGCGGATGGAAATGGCAGAGCGGCTTGGCTTGAGAGATCCAAAAGTTTTCGCCCCTTTATGGGTAGTCGATTTCCCCCTGTTGGAATGGGATGAGGCGTCGGAACGTTACCACGCTATGCACCACCCGTTTACTGCCCCGAAACCAGAACATATGGCACTACTGCACACGAATCCTTCTGCCGTAAATGCTAATGCCTATGACCTGGTTCTCAACGGTAATGAAATTGGAGGAGGATCCATTAGAATTCACGATAAAACCACCCAATCTCAAATGTTCGATTTACTAGGTTTTACACCTGAAGAGGCCAAATCCCAATTTGGATTTTTGATGAATGCCTTTGAGTTTGGGGCACCACCGCATGGTGGCATTGCCTTTGGTCTAGACAGATTAGTGGCTATACTAGGCGGTCAAGAGACCATTCGAGAGTTTATCGCCTTCCCTAAAAACAATACTGGTCGTGATATCATGATTGACGCACCATCTGCTATTGACCAAAATCAGTTAAACGAGTTGTACCTCAATCTAAAAACCATTGAGTAGTATGCGAATTACACTGCCACTATTATGGTTTATTGCCATCGCTGGCATCGCCACTGGTGTCATCCTTGGAGTGCCCAAAGTGATTGGTAGCGGGGTCGTATTTCTTTTTTTTATAGTCTTTCCAGTCTTCTCTTACCACCGCTGGAAAAATAAAAAAGTAAGCGATTATCTTCTCAATCAAGAGAATTTAGACAAGATGAGGACATACAACAACTCCAAATCCTAGTTCAAAGATCTTTTCGATTCAAAAAACTGATGAATTAATTTTGCCGCAGTCGCTGCCATAATTCCGCCAATAACTTTTGTTTTAGGGTGATAAATGGCTTGTCCTGCGCCTTGGTGTCTGGTCTCTTTAGCACCGTAAACCACACTTCCAATTTGACTCCAATACAAAGCACCAACGCACATGGGGCATGGTTCTAAGCTCACGTAGAGCGTGCATTGATTGAGGTATTTGGCTCCTAAAAAATTAGCTGCCGACGTAATGGCCTGCATCTCGGCGTGAGCCGTAACATCGTTCAGTGTTTCGGTTAGATTGTGTGACCGAGCAATGATTTGGTCTTCTAAAACAATCACTGCACCTATTGGGATTTCACCTCTTTCAAATGCGTATTGTGCCTCTTGAATGGCTTTACTCATAAAATATTCGTGCTCCAATTTTACTAGCTATTGAATGACAATTTTTCGGGTAAATCGCGATGGCCCTTGGCTTACAGATAAAAAATACAAGCCCGAGGTCATGGAAGACAGGTCAACAACAATCTCTGATTCAAATACGCCCTTGGTTTCCCAAACTACCCGCCCATTCAAATCGGATAAAACATAGTGCACTTGACCTATTTCGGTGGTATTTGAAATGTGTAAGACATCTGAGGCTGGGTTAGGGAAAATCTTAATTTTATTTAGGTTTAAATTATCTGTTGATAGCAGGCAATTCACTAAAGAAGGGTCGTCAGATGGAGGCATGCTAAAGTCTTCGACTTGATCCGTTCTTGACATGCTCAAACCTTGAACTGCATTGAATCCCAAGCCTCGGTTGGCAAATACTTCCCATATCAAACATTGATCAACACCTCCTGTTATGGCGGTATCTGCCGCTAAAATGGCATTTCTTCCATCGACAAATCCAGGATTACAGGACTGCAGTTTCAGGCCTTCTATTACCAATTGCATGATTTTATTATTACCTCCTGTACCGTTGAACAGGTCGTCATCAAAACCATACTTGTCAATATAGGCCCAGGTCAAATCCCATAACATAGTCGCCCAAACAAAACCTATACCGTGTGGCTCCGAAATATTAGTCACATCATTGGTTGAGGCATAGGTATGGTCATTAATCGAAAAGTCTGTACTGTATGGCGCAGGACGAATACCATTACCATCGATTGGTTGACCAATGGCATATGTTCCAATTCCAGAAATATCTGACCCTAGATCGTTAGCTTCCATGGTGAGCATCAAACCAAACCAATCAGACCAGCCTTCGCCCATTTGTTCGGGGTTATTTAAACAAGAACTGACATTGGCGCCTCCGGCCAATCTGTTAGAAATACCGTGACCATATTCATGGGCAATAATCCCATTATCGAAATCGCCGTCTTGATTGAATGGCCCTAAATTAAGTAGATCGGCGGTGATAGTCTCTCCCGATTCTAAAGCCGCAATCAAGGCAGCCCCATCGGTGTCTGAAATCATGATAGACGGAATGGTCACGGACCCTCCATCGCTTCCTGCTCCCATGGTAATTGGGTCTCCTGCAACATTATTTATCATTATCACAGCAATAGCACCAGCATTTTCGGCTGCCAGCACTTTGAATCCAAACTCACATACCCCGCGTCTGATGACTGCAATATTACCAGATAATGCTGATGTATTTTGAAGAGGCTCACAAGCGTCGTAGGGATCGGGGGTAGTCTCGTCAAACGCCAAAACTAGTGTGCCCGTCAAGGCCACATCTGTTGGGACAGAACCTCCAAAAGCTCCTTCAATTCCAGTGTAGGTGCCTGCAGTACTTCCGCTAGCTATGGTGAGCAGCTCTGGAGCGGTGGCAGGTGTCCACAAAAACATCTGCATCCGCCCACTGCCTCCGTCCGGTGGTGTAGAAAAATTGGCATTATTAAAACCACTGCCATCTTGTGCCTCGGCCAAAACAGGATCATTTGGAGCACCGCCATTGGTGTAATTATTTTGTTGAAAATTACCACTGGCTTCGTCAAATCCGTAATTGTACCAAACATCGTGCATCATGTTATTGACATAAAATAAATTCGTGATGGCCGCATCTAAATAACTCGACGCCTGGCCAGATAAATCCAATGCAAAATCAAACGATAAACCAGAACCTCCATCGGGTGAATAACCTGGAATATTGAGACCTTCACTGTCCTCATAGGCATAGACGTTGTTGCCTCTTGTGATAGTATGTTCGGCCCCATCGACCCCATTGGTGTCATGCCACCCAAAGGGCGAAGCATCCAAATTGGCAGGATCTGTTATGAGCTGTCTTTCTCCATGGTTTGGACTTTCGACAGGTAGCTGATAAACCCTATACTGGGATCCATCGGCTGATAAAGTGTTTTGCGTACCGTAAAATTCAAACCGAGGTTGCTTAGACAAATTCGCGATTTGAGGTGAATGGAATTGGCAATTTAAAATGTGGTCATCGACTTTTAATACGTCGCCACTGACAGCATCAACAATACCGCTCCACCAATGCGACCCGTCGATAAGCTCAATATGTAAATCCCACGAGAGTCGCAATGACCCATTATTGGGAAACAAGACCAATTGGATTGGAATATCTCTATCAGATAAATTGGGCGCCTCAAAAACATAGGTCGTTCCCTGACTACTAATCAATTGGATGTCAACAGGATTGTCCAATTGTAAATTTTCTGTCAGCTTGACAATAGCTTGGTCTGGTTGGAGTTGTGGAGCAAAGGTGTTGGTAATGGCCTGTGCATTGGAGATAAAGGTATTGGCGGCATTAAATACTCTACCGTTAATGATTCCAATGGAAGCCAATGCATTGTAAACTGGGATCTGATTGATATACTGCTGAGCATAGACGTGAGAAATACCAGTTTTAACATCATTGTGGGAGGTATTAACCACCAATTCGTTCAAATCCTGAGAACTGAGCTGCCATTGATCTTTGTTCTCATTGAGATAGGATTGAATCAACGGTCCATGCTCACTCCCTGATAGAGGTGTTTGAGCCAATGAAAAATTGATCGAAAAAAAAACAAGTAAGGCTAAAACGGTTAGGTTTTTCACGGGAGTTATGTTGTTATATTTTATCAAAATTAACGATTTAATTTAAACTCTTAAAACTTCAAGCCTTTTAGTGTATTATAAGTTATGACTGCTTGACTATCTGACATAATGGCCACGTGCCCACAAATGGCGATAAGTTGCTCATAAAGGCTGATATTATGCGTACTGATGGTGTCAGGCAAGGTTTTTAAAATCAAATTCTCATACTGGGAGCATTCACTAGAATTAAACTGTACGATAGCATTACAATACACAGTCAATAGGTGTGTAAGTACTTCATAGCCTGCTATTTCTTTATCAATAACTTCTGGTGACTGATACATATTTTGTATGCTCAAATTCTTGATGTCGGTGATTTGAGCCTCATACTTGCACTTGTCCAATAAACCAATGCCGTAAGTGCCTGAAAGTATAGCCTCCTCATTGGACATGAAGAGATCAACCGCTTCGTCAATTAAAGCACCAATGGCAAGTGCCCGTAAATAGCTCACCCGATCCGAAGTTAATGTCATGCCGTTGTAGGTCTTGACATTCATTTTATCCTTAACCAATTTGATCAAATATTCAAGGGCATAGGATTCCTCAATCCAACCGCAATTGATAGCATCCTCAAAGTCAATAATGGTATAGCAAATATCATCGGCAGCCTCTACTAGAAAAGCTAAGGGATGCCGACTGATTCTATCATGGCCATCTATTTTCAAGCCCAAATCGGTCGCCAGTGTATTGAAAAATTCGGTCTCAGATTGAAACACTCCAAATTTCTTATCGCCAATATGGGAAGTAGGTCTTTTCGGTAAAGAAGCTTTCGGATATTTGATGAAAGCACCGAGCGTAGCATAGCTCAATCTTAAACCTCCTGGTCGGCCTGGACGACTTTCTGTTAAAATTCTAAAGCCATTGGCATTTCCTTCAAAATCGCACAAATCCTGAAACTGTGCCTCTGTTAATTGAGTCTTGAATTGTTGACCCTCTCCTTTGGCAAAATATCTTCCAATGGCTTTTTCTCCTGAATGACCAAATGGCGGATTACCAATATCATGGGCCAAAGCAGCAGCAGAAACGATAGCACCAAAATCATGAATCTGGAATCCGTGAATATTTTGAAGATGTGGATGACGTTCTAAAATACGCTGACCAACTTGCCGACCCAAAGACCGGCCAACTACACTCACCTCAAGACTATGGGTCAAGCGGGTATGGACAAAGTCCCGGCGAGACAACGGCACCACTTGGGTTTTGTCTTGTAAGCTCCTGAATTCACTAGAAAAAATGATTCTATCGTAGTCGACTTCAAAACCCAATCGGGTTTGATCTTGTTCCTTTCGTATTCTTTTATGCGTATCTCCAAAGCGTTTGAGCGACAACAGTTCTTCCCAATTCATGTTAAAAAATTTGATTCGAATGTACTAATAATGAACAAGCCGTCCTAGTCTTAACCTGCAATTATCGCAGCACTTGGGGTATCCTAACAAAAAATAATGAGTGTATTTCAAATGCCTTCATAACATTGAATTTACATAAGATTTACGATTTGATAATGCCCTATAAACATTAAGTTAAAATTGACGCAATTAATTTGTATCAAATAAAAAATTAAAAAAATGAAACGATTCTTAACCATTACCATTCTTTCAATAACTCTATTTTCATGCTCCAATGATGACGCTCCTGTCATTCCTTTGGAGTCGACTGACCCCAATGCCAACATTGTCAATGTCTCAGGGGCCATCAGCTCGAATGCCACTTGGACAAGCGACAAAATTTATGTTTTAAATCAGAAGGTTGTTGTCACCAATGGCGCTACACTGACGATAGAAGCAGGCACCATCATCAAGGGAAAGCCAGGGCAAGGTTCTTTGGCCTCTGCTTTGATTATTGCTCGCGACGGTAATATTAACGCTGTAGGAACCCCTACACAACCCATAATCTTCACGTCTGAGAGTGACAATATTGCTATTGGACAAACTGCCGGAACCAACCTCAATATAAACAACAGAGGTCTTTGGGGCGGTCTCATTGTCCTTGGAAATGCGCCTGGATCCTTCTCTAATGATGTCTCGGAAGTACAAATTGAAGGCTTACCTGCCGATGACACCTTTGGCAGATATGGCGGTACAGACAGCGCTGACAGCTCGGGTACTTTGAAATATATTTCCATAAGACATGGAGGTGCCTTAATCGGAGAAGGTAATGAAATCAATGGCTTGACGCTTGGCGGTGTCGGATCGGGAACTACTATCGACCATGTTGAAGTCATTGCCAATGTCGATGATGGCATTGAGTTCTTTGGTGGCTCAGTCGATGTCACCAACGCTATAGTTTGGGGTGTAGGTGATGACGGACTGGATATTGACCAGGCCTATTCAGGAACCATTTCCAATGCTTTAGTGATTCTTGGCGAGGTTTCAGATCACGCTTTGGAAATCGACGGCCCAGAGGGCTCCACTACCGGATCGTTTACTCTTGAAAATGTTACTTTGATTGGCAACCTAACGACACCCGACGGTGAATATGCCGACTACAGATCAAACGCCATGGGGACAACTCGAAATCTCTATGCCTATGGTTTCAAGGACAGTTCAGATATCGAGTTAGATAATGATGGTGTGGCCAATAATTACAACAATGGGCTATTGGTTTTCGAAAATTTTCAAATTGTTGTCCCTGCAGGTACAACACTGTCGGATATCTTCAATAATAAGGCCGAAACAGTTGCTGCTCCAAACTTTGGAACTGAAGGGGCTGCAATTGCCTTAGGCAGTCAAACTACAGGTGCCAATATCGGTGTTTTTGGATGGTCATTTTCTGCCGTAAACAACGGTTTTTAATTAGTCAATAAGTCTATTTAGCGAAGCAGCTGTCAATATTGGCAGCTGTTTTAGCATTTTATAACAAACAACATGAGAGATATTATTTTTGGATTAAGTATTTTAACTTGCTTTTTTTCTACTGCTCAAAAGGGCCTGGTCAGCGGTCAACTTAACGACGGTGAATTTAACGAACCCATGGCTTTTGCCTCGGTGCTTGTCAAAGGCACGACTACTGGTGTGACAACTGACTTTGATGGCCAATATTTGTTAGAACTTGAGCAAGGCACTTACACTCTTGTATTCTCATATGTGGGTTATAGCATCGTTGAAATTACTGAAGTTGACGTGCGCGCCAATGAAGAAACAATTGTTAATACAACCCTATTTCCAAATTCACTCGATACGGTGGTCATAACCACTACTGCAAGACAAAATACGGAAACGGCTATTCTTAGTTTACAGAAAGAATCTGCTACTTTACTCGATGGTTTGTCCATCGAAAGTATAAAAAAAGCTGGTGCTGGTGACGTTGCAGGCGCCGTAAAAAATGTACCAGGCGTATCGGTAGAGGGCGGTAAATATATTTATGTCCGTGGTCTTGGGGATCGCTATACCAAAACCATGCTCAACGGTATGGATATCCCAGGATTGGATCCCGACCGTAACAGTTTGCAATTGGATATTTTTCCAACCAATATATTGGACAATCTGTTGGTTGTCAAATCGGCCGCCGCCGAATACCCTGCAGATTTTACTGGTGGGATTGTCAATATTGTAACCAAAGACTTTCCTTCAAAGGCTTCTCACAGTATCTCAGTGGGCACCAATTACAATACCATCATGCACTTTAAAGAGGGCTACTTGAGCTATAAAGGATCGTCAACTGATGCCTTTGGATTTGATAACGGACAACGCAACCGACCTATTAGTCGGTACCAGCCTATTCCAGGGACCTTTGAGAATAATTCGGCATTGACCACATTGACAGGTCTTTTTGACAAACAACTGTCTGCCAATCGCGGCCAAAGTGGCATGGACTTTAGTTTCGGTTTTACATCAGGCAATCAATTTAGTCTTAATGACGACAAACAATGGGGCTATCAGTTGGCCTCATCCTACAGCTCAGAAACCAAATTCTACACCGATAGAATTGATGGTACTTATCAGAAAGACCCAGACTCAAGTGTCCTTGCACCCATAGCCACTCGGACTACAATTGGTGATGAAGGCATTCAATCGGTACTCTGGAATACCTTAGCAGGAATCGTATTTAAAAGTCAGAAGGCCAAATACAAACTCAACCTCATCCATATCCAAAATGGGGAGTCTTCGGCAGGCTACTTCAAGCAGGCCTTATCCCAAGACGGGGTTGGTGGTGGTGGTTTCGAAACCATTTTTAAGGATGCCTTACTCTACACCCAACGCTCTGTTTCAAATGCGCAATTGAGTGGCAAACATTCTGGCGAAAGCGATTGGGTCATTGAGTGGAACATTGCACCAACTTTAAACGTTGTTTTAGACAAAGACCACAGGATAACACCTTTGCGTTTCACCCAAGAAGGCAGCTATGTCATCAGCCCAAGTGCTTCGAGCTACCCAATCAGGATTTGGAGAGAATTGTATGAATTCAACGGTGCTGCCAAACTAGATTTTTTAAACAAAACCGAATGGTTTAACCGTCCTGCAAAACTAAAATTTGGAGCTGGTTTTATCTTTAAAAGACGAGAGTTCAAAACCGACGATTACACCTTTAGCTCTACCACACAGGTGGTAGAGAACGGTGACGCCAATAATCTGTTACTCGAAAATAACCTTTGGACTACTGAAAATCAATCAGGGACTTTTCTTGTTTATGGCGACAGTTATGATCCTGCCAACAGCTATGATGGAGATCAATTCATTGGCAGCGCCTATGGATCGGCAGAGTTTAAACTGACAGACAATTTCAATGTAGTCGCTGGACTCAGACTAGAATCCTTTCAATCGCTCTACACGGGTCTGGACAAAAACCAAGAGACTAATGTTTACGATTATCTCAACCGCGCAAAGGTCATTGAAAAAGTAGATGTTTTTCCATCACTTAACGCAATTTACGAGTTGACGGAGACAACCAACCTCAGGGGTTCCATATCACAAACTACTGCCAGACCTTCGTTTAAAGAAGCGTCCAGCGCACAAGTATTCGACCCCATTACCAACCGTTTATTTATAGGTAATCTGGATCTAAAGCCTTCTTATATTACTAATGTCGATTTCCGCTATGAGTACTTTGGTGAACAAGCTCAAATGTATGCCTTCAGCGCATTCTACAAGGATTTTAGGGATCCTATTGAATTGACATTTTTCAAAACAGCACCTGATCAACTCACGCCCCAAAACTTAGGGAATTCCATTGTCTATGGCATCGAGGCAGAATTGAGAAAAAACTTGGCTTTTATTTTAGAAGACCTCAAGTATCTTCAATTCAACCTCAACCTGTCTTTAGTGCAGTCAAAATTGACCATGTCTGACAGTGAATACGAGCGCCGATTATTATCTGCTCGAGATGGAGAAACCATTGAGAAAAGCAGAAAATTACAAGGCCAAGCACCCTATCTTATCAATGCTGGATTAGACTATTCAAATACAGAGAAAGGCTTACAATTTGGCTTGTTTTTCAATGTTCAAGGCGAGTCTTTAGAGGTAGTAGGTACTGGTGTTGTGCCAGATGTGTATTCACGTCCTTTTAAGGGTCTTGATATGACAGCAAGCAAGAGTTTTGGAGCCCAACAAAATTCAAAACTAAGTTTGAAAATTTCCAATATACTCAACGAGAAAAGAGAAAGTGTTTATCAATCCTTCGGAGCGCAAGAGCAATTGTTTTCGCAACGACAACCAGGGAGTGCATTGTCCATAAACTACAGTCTCAAGTTTTAGAGCAAAAAATACGGGCTCTAAAAGGGACCATATAACATTCGGCCGCGTTTTCTTCACAGCGTGAAAAGCGCGGTTGAAAAATGTTATTTAACACAAAGGCCCGGAGACGGCAGTTCGATTGGCGAAAGAGCAGACTTATTAAAGGGTTTACAAGAGTAGGATGAGATGGGGATGGTCATGATGACAGGTTGAGTTAGACGAGTAATCCAATGTCTAACTAATCAATATTTATATAAATTTCGCCATTTAGGATTCATCTTTTCAATACACTTGACAATTTGACCCTCTCTGGCGGCTTTCATCGCTGCATAACGAAACAAGGCATCGTGTTCTGTCATATACTTTTCATAGTACACTAATATTTTGCACTCCGAGGGCCATGATTTGTCCTCACAAATATTGTTGAGGTGAGCGCTCATTTGTGTTTTGATATCAGTAGTAAATCCAAAATAAAATCTGGAACGACTATCATTGGTCAATATGTAAGCACAAGGATTGTTCAAAAGCCATAGAATTGATGACAAGGTTATTTTAATGCCCAACAAGAAAATCAAAACAGGCAATTATTTAGGAGGAATTAAAATTTAGGGGTAAGCATTCCTTCGGTCGCTTCAAGGTTTTTGAGCCTCTTGTAAGATGATATTATATCATTGTTGGGGAATGATATACTCAAAGCTAAGATAATTATGGGTAATAATTAGGGAAGTTTTAACCTGAAAACGGGTATCAGAGAGGATGTCAAAAAAATATATGGCTCATAAAATGTCACATCGCGTGATTTTCGAAGACAATGGCAGCTAGCAGCCTGTCACAGCACGTGATTTTCGAAGACAATGGTATCGAGAGGGGGAGGGTCTATTTTTTAAAACCTATTCGTTGGCGTTTTTCAAAAGTATCTTGGCTTCGCTTGGCCTCGACAAGCGCATCTAAGACTTGATATACCTGACTAAATTGCGCGCCCATTTTACTTTTAAGACTTTCTATTTCATTAGCCAGTTCCGCATAATGAAGGGCCATTTGACGTATCTGAACAAATGAACGCATGATGGTGATATTAACTCCAATTGCCATCTTAGATCTGATTACCCCACTGAGCATAGCTACGCCTTGTTCAGTAAATACGAATGGAAGCTTTTGACGCCCTCCTCGACCTGTAGATTTTGCTATCACATTTTGTGATATCAAAGATTCATATTCCTTTGAAGTGATCTGAAACATAAAATCCGATGGAAAGCGATCCGCGTTTCTTTTGACCGCCTGATTCAAGGCTCTGGTTTCAATCTCATAGAGTATCGCTAAATCGGCATCAAACATGACATGCACGCCACGGATAAGATAAATCTTTGTTGGGATTACTGATAAAACTTACCCTCGCTAATTACATTACCTGATTTTCGAAGACAATGGCATCGAGATGGGGAGGGTTGGAATCAGGGCGCTTACCACCGACTTGGCATGAGACCAAGTGCGGTGGCAAACATGAATAATACCCTAACCCATATTGGGGGTGCCCACACAAATAACGCCCTCTTATCTTCGAAGTATAAATAAGCTTTGAGGCTAATAGACTCAAAGGCGTACCCCAATAATTTTATTTAATCTTTATCGATCTCTACTTTGAGTTTCTCCAACCGAATTATCAATTGTTTTTCAATTGTTCAACCTCCTTGATTAACTTATCAATAAGCTTCTGCTGCTGCGCGATAATATCTTGCTGTTCTTGCATGGCTTTAATGATAACAGGTGTAAGTCTGCTATAGTCTACAGACCAAGGGTTCGTGAGATTCCCATCTTGGTCAACCTCATCGGTACCAACATTTACTGCTCCGGGAAACACCTTTTCAAGGTCTTGGGCGATCAACCCAGTTCTCACGGTCTTGTTCTGATCCGACTTGTAATTGTAATCCTTCACTTTCATTTTCAACACCGACTCCAAACCATAATGGGTGGACTGTATATTTTCCTTGAGCCTTTCATCAGAGCCCGTAAGATATGTACTTGCGGTTACTGGACCATAACTGGCAGAGCCGTTACCGACGATAATACCATTACCACCATGCCAGTTAAGAAAAATCCGACTACCATTATTAGGGACAGGATCATAGGAGTCAATATGAAAATTATAGGCTGCATTCAAGGCCCCCCCATATAAAACACCTCTCACATTTAAGCCTCCGCTAATGTCAATTTCGGCCTCGGGAGCGGTGACACCAACGCCTACTCTACCTGAAGTAAATATGTGTTTGGTCATGGTACTATTGCCATAGACTGCGGTATTGGTGCCAAGACCACGAGCGGTAGTCCCTATTACAATTTCGTTGGAACTTCCACTAGCCGCACTGCGGGCATCATAGCCTAAATAAATAGAACTCGTACTGGTTTGATTCTCGTCACCTGTATTGGTATATCTTCCAGCAAAATCTCCCAATGCGGTGTTGAAACTTCCCGTAGTGTTGCCATATAATGACAAGGTCCCATATGCGGTGTTGTTATTTCCAGAGATGTTGCTACCTAGAGATTGGTATCCATAGGCCGTATTACTGCGCCCAACGGTGTTGCTTAAAAGTGATTGGTAGCCATTTGCGGTGTTACTATCTCCTGTGGTGTTACTTAAAAGAGCGTAGAAACCATTTGCCGTATTGTTACCTCCTGTGGTATTATTTAAA
>Ga0209555_10001625_pt1 | contig 17030 bp, 16 predicted proteins | sample SaaInl85LU_5_DNA_FD_184643 | JGI IMG/M metagenome (GOLD analysis project Ga0209555, IMG submission 184643) | Marine microbial communities from expanding oxygen minimum zones in the Saanich Inlet - ESP_85LU_5_DNA (SPAdes) (version 2) | ecosystem: Environmental > Aquatic > Marine > Intertidal... | reverse complement strand
CGATGATACGTACTTCGTTCATATAATGACCGAGTAGTTCTTTCAAAGAGTTTAACTGGTTAGTATTCTTATAATAAACGTCATGATTGCCAGGAATAATATCCATGTGAATCTTTTCAGTTCGTAATACATCAAGAAAGATTTTACGATTATGCTCTAATGCTTTGAAGTTAATAAACTTACGATTGTCATAATAGTCACCGAGATGCAGTATCTTCTTGATTCCATTCTTTTTTAGATATGGAAAGAAAACATCACGATAGAACTTTTCTTGATAATCCATCATAATATCCGAAGAGTTTCGAATACCACAGTGGGTATCATTCAGGATTGCGATTTTCATAATATACCTTTTTACACTAAACGACTAGTATTATACACTAGTCTAAGAAGTCTGTCAAGTCTGAATCAACATTTCTTGTACGCTTTTTACGTGTACGTTTACTATATTCTTTTAGTGCTTTGTCATGTGTTTTGATAATATCAATGCGTGTACGAAGTTCATCAACAAATGGTTGTACATCATTTTCGCCATCGTTATCAATGAAATGTTCGATACCCGCTTCAGCAATAAACTTAGTCTTTAAGTCTTGTTGCTTCTTCTCTTTCTCGATACGACGTAGAAAAGCATACCAACTAATCTGTGTAAAGTATGCAAATGCATTAGGGTTACCAGTACGTGTAGCAGTCTCAACATTATAGTTTTCAATCGCTTTCAAGCAGTTCTCGACTGCATCCATGACCATCTCTTCACGATATGTATAGCGTACAAAGTTCGCTTTGTGTGATAGCCCTTCTGCAATCTTAAGAAAACATGATGCGATATAGTCAGTAACTATAGGTGTGGTTTCTTCATTTTCACGTGCCGCTTTAAGTTCTTTGCAGTAATCAACTACTGCTTGAGAGAACTCTTTGTTGTTCACATAATGGGGTTTATCTTTTGCTTTCATATTGTTCTCATACTGTTAATATTATATTCATTATAAACTAAAAAGTGTTACGTTGTCAAGAAATATTCATTTATTTAAAATAGTTGTTGACAACGTTTGGATAATATGCTACCCTAATACTGTAGTGTGCCGGGGATGGAATATACTGTTTAATGAAGTATCTTTGTATTGAGTTGTACAACATTATCAGTCTTATCATCTATTTTTGTTTCTTCTAATGCTTCTTCAACCATACTCACTTCATACATTTCTTGTTCTTTATAATCTAAATCTCTTTCAAAAGATGATTTCTCAAACTCAGCAAATGCACTCATATATTCTTTCTGTAGATATCTATCTGGTCTGTTAAGTGACATTATCTGCATCTTTGATAAAGAAACAAACTGTGATGATTTATCTACATAATGTAAAAAGGGTTTGAAAAGAAAAACTGTATTACCCTCTTCATTCTCACCATTGATAATAGATAATGCGTTACGAATGATTAAGTCTGTTGAGTTATCAGATTTTTCATCTGGCCATTCGACGACTTCGCATAGTAGTTCATTACCACTGACTAACTTGATTTGTTGTATATCTTTGTCCATCAGATTTTCACCTTAGTTATCTTATACTGAAACTTTTCTTTATTATATATTTTTGCTCGTTCGAAACTATGTAGTAGTGTAAAGTTCTTCTTATTGTCAGAATGTAAATCGTCTGCTATATCATATAACTTAGTTGTTGATCCATCATCTGATTTACGTAAACCACGACCAATAGACTGCAACACTCTTATCTGACTCTTCGAAGGTGATGCAAACACAATATTATGTATGTTCTTAATATTGATACCTGTCGAGAACGTACCTAACGATGCAAGAATGATACTGTTCGAATGTTTCTCAACAATGTTACGTACTGCTTCACGATCCGTTGTTTTAGTTTCACCACTTACATAAAATAATCTTTGACCTTCTTGTAACTTGTCTTCGATTAAATCTCGTAATACTTTACCATGCTTTTCTACTAAGTTGAATAGTACGAGAGTATTACCTTCTTGAGTTGTAGCAAGATTGGCAATAAACTTATTACGTTTTTCATACGTAACAATAAAGTCAATCTCTTCTTGATATGTGCGCCCGTCTGTTAATAGACACAACTCGTTATCATATTCAAGCAATATAATATCTATATCAAGTGGAGCCAACGTATCTGACTTCTGTAGTTCATGAGTCGTTGTTACTTGCTTAACTGGTCCAAATAATCCTTCGAGTACAAGTTGGTGTACTTGTGTACCGTCTAATGTACCTGTCGTACCGAATCGATACTCTGCATACTTTGCTTTGTTCATTATAGACGATAACGATTTTGATTTAAAGCCATGTACTTCATCACCAAAGATACAGCCAAAGTCTTGGAACCAAACAGGGTGTAACTTATAGATTGATTGCCATGTCGTAATAACAATACGCTTATCTGTTTCTTTATCTTGACCTGAATAGATTTTGTGACAGTTTTCTTCTACGTCAAAACCATATAGTTTGAAATCTGCATACATCTGTTCAACAAGTGAGGTTGTCGGTACAATGACTAACACTTTTTTATCGTGATTCGCCATGTACCAACGCATGAGCAGGTAGATGATAAATGACTTACCAGAACCTGTCGGAGAAATCAGTATGCAACGTTTACGCTCGATTGCGTGTGTGATTGCTTCGTATTGATAATCACGTGGCATAAATGGTAACTCAAGTGATTCGAGCCACTGCATTGTCTGCATGTGATTAACTTTGTTTTTGTCGTATGGGTATCCAAAAGGTCCTTCTTCTACCTTGATACCATAACCACGGTCGACACAGAACTTTTTCATTGACCAATAGAGACCCGCATTGATTTCGCCATTTGTTCGATTGAACATGCGAATCTTTCCATCCCACACTTTCTTTTTCACTGCGGGCATGTACTTTGCGCCAGGAACTTCAAATGTAAAATACTCTGACATTTCATGTACTATATGAGGTTCACATTTGATGACTTGCAACATTGCAAAGTCTTTCATCCTAAGGGTCACTATATGCATTTAGAATCCTGCTTCAAACTTACGAAAATCAATCATATTCTTGATAGTAGAATGTCGCCACTTTATGTTATCAAGAATCTCCTTTAGTGTATCTATAACTTCTTTTTGATACGATATACGCATCTCGCTTTTCTGGATCTCGGGATCTGAGTTATAGTAATAATCCATTTCACCCTTAAGAATCTTCAATCCATCGAACGGATCAGGATCCCATCCTTTCTCAACAATATCTTCGTGTGACATCTTACCATTATAGTAGAGCCATTTATCTTTCAATAGGAGTTGTTGTTTGAACTCAAGGTCTTTGAGTCTCAACTTTGCATGGGTATATAAGTCTAGATACTTTGCATGATACTCTGGTGTCTTCTGTGATGAAACATCCAGAGCATTATATTCAATGTGTGAGTCTTTCTTCCACTCTTCTAGAATCTGTTCAAGGTTCATAATATATCCTTAATGTAGTTGTAGTCTTATATATTATACTACGTTAACTCAAAATAATCAAATCGGAATGTAACAGGGAACGAGATAAACTGTTCATCTGTTGATGCAGTAAAGGCAATGTCTCCTAATGAGATAGGTAAAGCATTTACATATTTTATTGTACGGTTACTATTATTGTGACTAGACAGCACACTAACACGAATGTCACAATATGATGATAGTGAATCGTCATACATCTTACCCGTATTGTTTTTGTGGTTTTCATTCACTAGTCTTACAAACCAATCATATAGTTCTTCGTACACTTTCATGTTCTCGTCTAGTAGAACATCCATATTTAGCGCACCAAATGTGATAGTGTCACCCGGTGTTACTACTGAACCTACTCTACGATATGCCACTTCTGTGGGCGTTATATCCATAGATGGATGTTGAACTTGTTGTGCAAAAAACTCTAGATTAGGATAGTTTTCACGTGAAATAGATACCTTGAACCCCGTAGGTACAAGATAGTTTGTGTCACACGTAAAGTCAGCCATCGTTTTATCCTCGCTCTGTTAGTGTTATTATTTATACGCATAAAAAAAGGGACACCGAAGTGCCCCTTAAAAATGTGGTCTGGTTAACGATTTATCAGATTCGCCCCAAACTCTTATTATCTTATGCTAAGATGTTATCTACGCGGAAGATACGGTAGTACTGGTTAGTACGTGCAGTAGCAAGACCGTCAGCAGGAGTGTTACCAACAAATGGGTTTGAAGCCATGCCGTAACGAGTCTTAAACCCGATACGTGGTTGGAAATCATTCTCACCAACAGCACGAACCATTTGTAACGGTACGTATGGGCAATAGAATACACCAGCGTCATAAGGGTTAGTACCTTTATAACCAACTGTAACGTAATCAGAAGTTGCATACGGGTCAATATAGACACGAGTACGACCGTTTAATACACCTGCGAATGTGTTACCAGTATCATCAACTTGTAAGTCAGTAGATAATGCAGGAGCATAGTCAAGCATACCAGCCGCTACTAAAGCAGTCGCAACGTCAGATGAACATACGATGATGTTACCTTTACCACGACGTGTTTCTTTAGCAATAACATTTGCTTCACGTTCGATTTGTACTAATAAGCCTTTGAACTTCTCAACAGACCAACGACCATCTGCATCAGTAGATAAGTCGAAAATACCTTGAGTTTGTAAAGTATTTTGACGTGCACCGATTTTCGCTTGGCTGTTAATAGTACGGATGATTTCACGGTTGATTTCTGCAAGAATCTCAGTAGATAAGATGTTTGCAAGTTCAGTTTCAGCGTCAAGACCATGAATCGCTTTCAAGTCTTGTGCTAGTTCTAAACTGTACTCTGCTTTCAACGCACGAGATTTCGCTGTTACAGTCGATTTCTCGATTGTGAAGCCCATCTCTGCAAAATCAGAACCAGTAGAACCTAATGCTTCGGCATCAGCAGTTGGCATAGCACCACCTACAGAAGGAGCATAAGTTGAACCAGAATCAACGATTGAAGAATCGCCGTCACCGTCAGTTGCACCAGTTAGACCAGAAGGACCACGTGCATCATGTACAGTAGAAGAATCACCAGAGAAACCAGTGTATGCTTCTTTGATACCTAATGCTTCTGAATCAGCAGTTGCACCAGCACGAGTAGTCTTATAGCGTGACTTCATAGCGAAGATTAAGCCAGTAGGACCAGTCATTGGTTGTACACCCGCTAAGTCGTATGCCATTAAGTTAGGCATTGCACGACGTACTAAAGCGATTAATACTGGGTTCCAGTTTGCACCAGTAACACCAGGACCAGCACCAGTTGCAGACAAGTTAGTGTTAGTTGGTGATTCGTTAAGTTGTGCTTCTTCCATAAAAGCACGTTCTTGGTTTTCTAAGACCGCCGCAGTTACTGCTTTACGGTGATTGTCTTTGATGGTACCAGCAGAGTTTTCTTCTAAAACTGGTGACCACTTTTCAATGAGTCGGTCATAAGACTCGTTATGGTTAATAGCCATTATAGGTCTCCTATTTGTGGGTTTTCTTGATTGCGCTAAGATACATGTCCATTACACTAGATACTTCTTGTGTTTGGCTTGCATCCCAGTCTTCTGTTAGTTCTTCGTCTTCTTTAACTTCTTTCTTGAAGTAAGATTCTTTTACAGTTTTAACTTTTTCTGCAAATGATTCTTGGTCTTCGAAGTCAAGTGATTCTACTAACGAGTTAAGTTTTTCTACTTCTGTTTCAGCTAGGTCACGAGCAGATTCACGAATAATCGCTTCACGCTGGTGTTGTTCTAGTTGCTCAGACATTTCGATGATTTTAGCAGTTTGAGTGTTAGCTTTTTCTTCTAACTCTTCAACTTGTTCTGCTAACTCATCAACTAGGTCGATTTTAGACTCAGGAACTTCGATGTGAGATTCTACAAATAAGTCTTTCAACTTGCCCATAAAGTCTTCAGCAATCTCAGTACGTAAACCTGCTTCAACAGCAAGTTCATTTTCCTTCATCCAGTTCTCAACAACATAGTTAAGGTAGGAATCAACTTTCTCAACTAGGTCAGAACGAGTTACTTCAAGTTCTTCTTCTAGTCGTGATTGATACTCATCTTCTAGACGTTCTACTTCTTCTGAAAGTTTTGAACGCATAGCAGTTTCGAAAATAACAGCAGTCTTCGCTTTAAACTCATCAGACAAAGTTGCTTCGCTTTCGACTAGTGCATCAAGTTCTGAACCCACAGAGAACTCTGGCAGTGCAACTGCTTCGTCCGCTTGTACGTCTTCAAACTCTTCTTGCATTTTGTCGTATGCAGATTTTAACTGGTCTTTTTTCATTCCAGATAACTTCTGATACATTGCATTAATCATACCTGCTTTCGTTTTCGGCATCGCATCCTGCTTAGTCTGGTCACCTTTACGTGTAGGTGCTTTCTTCACAGGATCGTCAGTTTTGTCTACCGAAGCGATAGATTCGTCTTCAGTGCCAACAGGCATTTTCTGAGCACTTGCTTCCTCGATTGCAGGAAGCATAACATCTTGGTTGTCGATATTCTCAGACATGTTTTACTCCTTATAGTTTTGTTTTAAGCAATGAGAGGAAATTCTTGTACTCACGAACCTGCGCTTCATATAGATGCTTGCTCGGAGTGTTTTTGATTTCAGTCTCCATTTTTTCAATTACTTGAGGTTCCAGAACTCCGTTATTCCAGACCCAATCTACGCCTTCCATGATGCCATTAACAAATGCATCAGGTGCAGATGGATCCTGTACGATATCGACTGTATTTAATAAAAAGTCTTCACGTACGTACATTACTCCGTTCTTTTGCTCAAGACTACCCATACCACGAGTTGACACACCTAGTTGAACACCACCATCAAGTAGACCTTTAACAATCTTACCCATAGGAGTATCAAGTATTTGTGCCTTTCCGACCACATTATTGCCTTCTAATCTTAGGTCAGTAATGAGGTGCGAAACTTTGTCCAAGTTAACAGTGGGACCGTCAGGGTGATTCAACTCACCTACAGCCCGCTTCTTACTAACTTGGGTTTCAACGTAGTGATTTACCGCTTTTTCCATAATGGCTTTAGGGTAAATACGACCGTTGCGATTTTTCTGATCCGCTTGTGCGAACACGCCTTCAATGACATAGTTCTTTTCGCCATTTTCTTTGGCTTCGACGATACATTGTAAATCGTCTTCTTTAAACTCGCTAATCAGTTTCATTATAGTTCCTTAGCAAACTCCATACCAACTTTCTCAGCCTCTTTTTGAGACTTAAAAGTATCGAGTTTATCTTTATCTATGTATACAGTAAAACCTTTTTTGTCCTTGTATACACATACTCTTGATTTTTTAACCTTCTTTTCAAAGGTCTTTTTACCTGGAATCTTTGATGTCTCTTCTCTCAGGTGCTTAAATGTTCTCATTAAACTTTCTCTAAGTTGATTACAAACATATTCCAAGTATCAGAAATCTTGACTCTCTTCTCTGCGAGCCCCATGAGATAATCCCATTGGTCTTTTGACCAGTTGCCGTCAGAGTCAACAACCAATGCTTTACGAGCATATGGTTTAAACTTCTTTAATACTTCTATTATTCTATCACGATTCATCGCACGATATATCGGAAAGAATCTTTCTAAGATGACATAATCAAAATATGTTTCAATATCAAATATTTCGAAATCATCTTCTAGAACGCTGTTACATCTGTATTGTACTTGTACGTCAAATATATCACGTATGTCTGCACAACACTCGTACTGTACGTCCCACTCTACTGAACTAATAGCAAGTCTTGTATTTGCTAATCGGTTCGCTAACTCTAAGTGACCACAAGCGGTGCCCATGTTTAAGTAAGCACCACCTTTATCAAGCATATACAGTCGTTTAACCAAAAGTTCTTTAAACTTCAAAAGGTCAATCTGACCTCTTGGGTTCATATACTGCACTGTACTGAAGTTGTCGGGAATCATATATTTTCCCTTATCACCCATTACAGTATATAGATGCTTATTAGCCGCTCTTTCTATGAGCGACTTTACTTTGTCGTCAACTATCATAAGTATTTATACAAAAAGATATTTTAAGATTGTTCGTCTTCGATATCAGCCTGTACTTCTGCTTGCGCATCAGCCACTGCTTCATCACCATATATAGACGATGCGATTCTCATCTTCGCTTGGTCTAAAGTGTCTTGTAGTCTATCACCAACAATGTCGTTGAATGCCTTTTCAGCAGTCTCGAACTCTTGTGATTGAATAGCATCAAGTAAGTCTTCTATAGGTTTTGAATCAGTTTGAATATCTTCAGATTCCAACTCATCTACTACTACATCATTATCTGCCATTATTTACTCCTTATTATAAATCATCATCTTCATCAGGAATGACGCCCGATGCTTTTTCTTTTTCAATGTCTTTTCTCATATCTTCAATATCAGTGTCAGACATACGAAGAATATTTCTCATTACCCATTCACGTGAATAGTATTCGCCAACATATTGTTCTACTTCATTTAGTAGACTAACACGTTCTCGTACAACCTCTGTCTCTTTCAACTCTGTAAAGTGATTATCTTTTACAAAGTCAACATAGATGTTATCTTTCCATTCGTCCCAATCTTGCTCGGTACAAACGCCTGTTAATAGTAACTGCTTACGTAGAATACCTAAGAATACCCACGAGAATCTACGACGCAATCTATCGATAAACTTCTGAAACTTAACTTCGTCTCGTGTGATTTCAGATGAACGCCCAAGACTAAACTGTGATTCTTGTTCAAGACGATTAACTGGTACATTCAGAGAACGATACAATCTCTTTTGGAAATAGATGATATCGTCAATCTGCCCAAGGTTTTCACCACCTGGCAATGTACTGATTTCAGTACCACGACCATTCTCACGTCTAGGAAGCCAGAAGTCTTCGAGCATTGACATGTGTTTACGGTCATCTTTAATCTGACCAGTATTTGCATCATACACTAACTTGTTACGATATTTAGCCATGATGTCAGACATGTATTGCTCTGCTTTACCACGTGGTAAGTTACCAACATCAATATAGAAAATACGACGTTCGGGTGCACGTGCAAGACGATAGATTACAAGTGAATCTTCCATCATGCGTAGTTGGTTAACAGGCTTTAATGCTTTATGTAGATGTGAAATAACTTTACGTTTTGACTCATCTAACAAACCTGAAGATACATAACTCACCGCATCATTAGATAAACGAATAGCAGTAGTTTTATTTCCTGGCTTGTCTTCGTAGATATAATACTCATCTACTTTATCGACAATCTTTACACCAGTCTCAGGATCTTTCTTATATTTTACTTCTCTAATCTTACGAATCTTCGCAGAATCGATATAACGAATATCTTGAATACCCGCTTTTGTGTTTGCTTCGTTCACAAGTAAATGATGATATGTTCTACCATCGACATACCATGAACGGAAAATCTCATGCCCGATTTCATTAAATCGAATCATTGCAATGATTTTTTCAAACTCTTCACGAATCTGGTCTTTAATCTTATCAGATGTTTCAATATCATCTAATGAAAGTTCAACAGATGTTTGTAACTCTGAAGCAGAAATAGCCTCATTGACGATTTCATCAATCGCCATATCAACTTCGGGGTGTGTAGCAACACCACGATAACGCATCACAAGTTGATGATTATCTTTTGAATCATCACCTTCCATGTTAATGTACTGACCGAAATGACCTGCCGAAGCAGTTACATAACCTGCCCCATCAACGTCAGTCGGTGGAACTACAGAAGGCATATCTTTCTCTGACTTTTTCTTGTCAGCGCCAGAACCCTTCGCTCTTCTCAGTTCGAATCCAAATAGTTTTAATACGCTATCGTTGTCTGCCATGTCTTACCCTAAAATAAAATAGTGGAGACCATTATCGACCTCCACTATTATTTAGCATACCATTAAGAAGTGGTATTTGATTCCCAATACTGATACGAGAATGTTACATCGAATGTTTCGACGGCATCTCTTGTATCATAGTCGAGAGTGATTTCACCTAGATTAACAGGGAAAGCACCTCGAAAGTTGTAACGTTTGATTACAGACTCATCACGGTCTAACTGGTCAACAATCAAGTCTACTTGATAATCAACTGGGTTAGTTAAACCTGTGTTTGCACCATGAGCATTAATACCGTTCATCCAACGTTCAAATGCATCACGTACTGCAAAGTCAGTATCATTAATAATAGTTACTGTCCAATCTTCGAATGTACGGTCACCCGCCATTTTCAGTTCACGCCCACGAAATGGTACGGGAAATGAGTTTATTATTGATTGAGGTAACTGTGCCGCTTTACACATAAAAGACGTTAACTCTACATCCCCGCCCGCATAGGCAGGGAAGTTAAGAGTAGCCTTGAACATGTTAGCACGAGCACCACCACCACGTAGTTTAGATTTAAAATCATCTACACCTAGAATAGCCATGTGTTACTCTCTCCTTATACTAAGCCAGCAACTTCTTCGAAATCTACACCAGTTCTAACTGCTACGAAGTTTAATGTTACGTAGTTGATAGAACGAGCAGGTTTAACGAAAACTGTTGCTACGAACTGATTATTGTCAATGACATCACCAGTGTTGTTTGTATCATCACATACAACACGGAAGTCGGTAATACCACGACGCCCTTTTACTTCACGTAAGAAAGGCTCTACTGCGTTAACAAACTCAGCACGTGTGAACTCGTCGTTAAACTCGAACATTACGTTTTGAGCCGCACCTTTAATCGCTTTCTCAATCGCTAAGAATAAGCGACGAACGTTAATGCGGTCAAATGCAGAAGGACGACCTTGTTTGGTCTTATCGCCATATAGTAAAATCCCTTGACCAGGTAAGTTTACAATAGGGTTAATCGATGCTTTATATAGCGTATCACGTTGTGATTGTGTTGGGCTATATGCAAGTGATGTAACGCCTAAGTACTGCCCACGTCTTTGTCCTGCTGGTGAGAACCAAGGTGCCGCTACGTTATCTGTAGCCGCCATGATACCCGCAGTAGATGAAGCCGCTGGAATGTAAACATACTCGTCATTGTACTTATCATAAACTTTAGTAAAGTTATTATCTACGATTAGATACGAAGTTGATGTTAGACGATTAGCAAATGTTACAGTGTTTGATACCGCAGTCGCAGTATTAGTAACACCTACAATACCTTCACGAGGTGGTGAAGTAACTGCAACACAGTCTTTACGTGTTGTACTAGCAATAGCCGCAATGTAGTTAGCGATTGTTACTTGGTCGTCTGTAGTAGCCATATCAGGCGCAACCAAGAAATCAACTTCAATAGTGTCTGCGTCAGCATATTGGTCAAAACCTTGCTGATAATCGCCTACATCTTTAGTGCGCTGTACACCACCAGATAGTGACATATTAACAGTAATACCTGCGTCACTGTCAGTTGCTACCCAGTTAGTTGCTGTAACACCAGCGTTGGTGATATCTGCCGCTAATGATGTTGCCCAAACATATGATGATTTGTTGTTTAATACATCAACAACATAGTTTGTGGCGCCAAATGCAGTTTTTGCATCGCTTACTACTGACAAGTATGGGAATGTTTCTAAAACAGTACCCGCAGTACCTGAAAGTTTACCGTCTTCGTCAATAACTGCTACGTGAACTTCGTCTAATGCCGCTGAAGAATCAGCAGATAGATTTGATACGTAGTCAGAAGTTCCTGGCTTGCCATCAAATAATGATGAATATGCCCATGCATTAAAATCTGAATCAGCAGTAGTTGCAGTAAATACTGAAACTTTTAATGAGTTACCTACTGAGCCAGGATATTTTGCTAGAACTTTTTGTGCTGAAAGACCACTTTTCTGTGTAGTAAAGTCGTCTAAGTTTTTGATAAGTTGTGAGTCACCTGCCGCAACAGCATTTCGATCCGAGTCTGCATGTACACGAGTAACATATGCGTTACTTGAATATTTTAAAAATGCAGAAGCAGATAAAAAGTCTGTAGACGTTGCAACGTCTGAATCTAAGCCTGGAGCGCCAAAGTTTGAAACCAACTCAATCTCGTTTCCTACGAGTATTGGTTCTTCAACAGGTCCCCAAGCAAACTCACCAACAATGCCAGCAGTAGAAGTTGTGACAGCAGGCACTACACCTGATAAGTCAAACTCTCTGACATTGATATTTGGTGATTCTGAAGGAATCAGTGCCATAGTCGTGTCCTTTTGTTTGTTAACATGAATAAGAGAGCATAATACGATTTATATCTCAATGCTATTATTTATAAGTATTATGATTTTAGTAAAACTCGTCTTGCCAGTTTACCTGCCAATGGTCGTTTCGCTCGTTGTCTTCTATCTCTTTTATTGCATCTGAACCATCATCCATGAATCCAAATGGGACTATATCGTTTTCTATCTCTCGCATTTTATTCTCAAACATCATTTGTTTAAGATTAATGTCAGTCATATCATTAAACATCTGTGTTGAAACAAAGTAACCAAACATAACAAGATTCATCATCAAGTCATCATGGTTACCATCTGAGGCTTCGTATGACTGACCTTTCGATATGAACGTTGATATTTCAAGTACAGTATTCTCGTCATAAACTTGTAGTTTACGTTCTTCAAGTAAATCTTTAATACCCGAACAACCCAGTCTCTTGACTTTACGATTCATCTCAATGCCAATCGCATTTGCTTTAGTTGCTGATTCGACGTGTACGTTCTCATACTCTAAGTCGTGGTATAAGCCATTACACACAACTGAACCTTGGTCATTTGATTCGATTACTACATATGCTTGATTGTAAACGGTCGCATATTTATAAATAATGTCAGGGTAGAGTATTGGAGAGATAGTATTATTTCGATACACTGCGACTTGTTTAAATGGTCGCTCAGTAATATCAATCACATTAAATGTTGAATAATCCTGTCCTCTACCCTTCGCCACATCTACTAACATAATGTATTCGTGATTCTTTATTGGTTCAGAGTAAATGAGAACATCACCGCCCTCATAATAACTAATCGGATTAATCGCTCTAAGTTCAAGTAATGTTTCTGCACGTATGAGTGTATCACCTGTACCAAAGAATGTGTTACCAAACTCTTGGTCGAACTGTAACTGCGAAGTATTAGATATTGTTTGACGTTTCCATTCTTCATCACGCCCAGGAACATCCCACCAGTTTACTGTAAATGGTTTAAACTCATTTGTCTTCTGTACAGCACCTTCCCATATCTTATGGTACATGTTACCTATGCCGTTAGCAGTAGAAGTAATAATAACTTTGGTATCTTTACCAGATGAGATTACAGGATATGTTGATGTATAGAACTCTGCGGCATTCTCGACGAACGCAAACTCATCGAGAAACAGTAAGTTAACTGACATACCACGAATAGATGATCCCGATGTAGCGGCCGCTAGAATACGTGAGTTATTCGAAAACTCGATTGAACCTTTGTTTAGTGCTTTACATCCTGGCTGTAAAAAGAACGGTAAGTTCTCTAGCATCAATGTAACACGTGCTAACATCTCACGTGCAGTTGCACCTTTGTTAGCAAGGATTGCGATAGTCTTTTCGGGATGAAATAATGAATACCATAGTAGATAACCTACAGATGATATTGACTTACCAGATTGACGACATGCAAGTACAATCGAGAATCGATTATCTTGAAAGTGTTCGAACATCTTTTCTTGATAGGGATATAAGTCAAAGTTGACAAGCCCTTTATCTAGATGTACGACTTTTACATATGTACGGCAGAAATAAGATGGATCTTTCATGCACTTTGCATACTCAAGAACTTCTTCTTGTGTCCAGTCTTGGTCTACACCATCACGCTTAACATTTGGATTACCAAGATAAGAAAGATTCTTATTCTGATTCTGATTCTGGTTTGACATCAATCACCTGTTCTTCTTCATTTTGTATTAATAGTCTTTGAAGGTCAGTTGTGCTACCAATAAAAACATTATTGTTAGTGATAGATTGTTGTTCGGGATTTGCGACTGCTGTTGTTTGTGTAATGTCTTTATTTTTCTTATTTAAATCCATTAACTTATCATTAACGTCAGCAACACCTTTAATCATATTTGAAAGAACTTCAAACGCTCTAGGGTGTTCACTTTCACGAGCAACTTCTATCATGAGTTCAAGAGATTCACGCCCCTTTTCTATTAAGTCATAGTAAGTGTCACGTGAATACTCGTAATCGCTCTTTATATTTTTGTCATTATCTGTCATAGTCTTATTTATTGTATGTCAAAATCGGGATCTAGACCATCACCTGTATCGCCACCAGATTCAGATCCTGTTCTTGTTGCTGTAACACCAAAATAAACATTCTGAGTATCACTATTAGATGTATTAGCAGTTTCTTGAACTTCAAAAGATATGTTCATTGTAGACGCATACGAAGTTCCAACCGAGACTGCTGATACTGCAAGTGAGTATATTCTATCAATGTCTAATGTTTGCGCAACACCGAACGAACCACTACTTGACCCACTTCCCGATGGTGATGTTACAAAGGTACCTGTTACAGTATAGTTGCCTGGGTTACTAGGTGCATCGCTTGCCCAGAAACCTATTTCTACCCATGTATCTTCATTACCCGGCTCTTGATTACCTTGTGCTTCTATAGAGCCTTGGTCGGTAAACTTAATACGAGCAATAGATGTTTGAGAAGTAGTTCCTACTCTTGTGTCAGTAATATTACTAATAGATTCACCAGAGGCTGCCGTAAAGTCAACTGTTACCGCAGGTGTGGCATCAACAACTGTGAAACTACTTGTTGCAACAGGAGTTCTTGAACTCTCATCATCATAAACTTCTACAGTATATGAGTCGTTTGTAGTATCTAAGTTTTCAGCAACCTGTAAGTTAAACGAACCGCTGTTACCTGATACTACGAAAGAACCCGCAGGTGCAAAATCAAAGTCATCAAAGACTTGAGGTGATGCAAATACTATATGTTCACCTGCAATGATTTCGCCATGTGTCTGTGACATTGTAACAGAAGACGACGTAACATTAGTTACTGTACCTAAAACAGAAACACCGTCTAGATTGTATGCTTCCATCCCGTTCGTAATGCCAGTTGTTTGGTCAAGATAAACGATAGATGTACCAGCAAATGCATACTGGTCTGTAATACCAAGTACTGTTTCAGCCAATCTATAATAATGCGTTCTATTAGGTATGCTAGTACCACTAATACTCACTGCTAACGTATCACCTTCATTTACTGAATCATTTGCTGTAATGTTATATACAGCATTTACGTCAGACATTGTAAACGCATGAGTATCTAAAGTTGCGCCACCTAATGAAGCATAGTTGCCCGATGATATCGTCAACAAGCCACTTTGCACACTATCATATGTAGGGCTTGCTGTCGTCGTGAATGTATATTCAGTATTGTTATTGCCTTGACACAGTTGTTGAATAGTAGTGTCATCAAAACGACTAGTAACACCCGCACCAGATATTTCAGCAAAGACACGTAAGTCAGCACCAAGAACTCGAACCAAGAATTGGAAGTCATCCCCTTCAGTGATTGCAGTTGGTGCACCGATTACAATCTCTGCACTAGCAGTAGATGTATCGTTAATAGTAATAACATTTGACTGTGCAACTGCACCAGATGATGCTGTTGTTGCAACAAATGCTCTAAATGTTTCTGTGCCTTCTAGTGTTTGGTCTGCTTTAGAACGGAATCTAAATGTACCTTGCCCACCCACAACACTAACAGTATTACGATTACTTTCTGTGGCAATAGAACCATAGATTGTATCTGATACGTTGACATCATCGCCTTCGTACCAATAATAATATGTTCCGTCTACACCCGAAGTGAATGTAAACTCAACATCATTACCTTCGTCTACACTATCAATGCTCTCTGTTAACAAATATGAGTTTGCAAGTATTTTAAACTGTCTAGATGCTAATAGATTACCACCAGTAGGTGCATCATACAAGTTAGCAATAAAGTTTTCGTCTTGTGTCTCATCACTATCTGCGAAGGTCACGTTATTTGTTGAACCTGCATTACTTGTGATTGTAACAGTCTCACGACTAGTCGAAGTAGGTCGCCCGCCTAGAAAATCTTTATCATTAGTCTCATCATTCTCGATATAGAAATATGTGTTAGTCGCATCTTGTACGTTTCTAGTTTCTATATCAAACGATGCTACAGAACCTTCTGCTATAATAGCAGGATTCATTTTAATAACATATGACTCTGCTGAATCATTGACTTGGAATGTATCCGATACTGTCAGTGGATTAGTGTAGTTTGAGTTAGTTAATGATAATGTTCCTGTCACACCACCAGTGTATACGTCTGTTGCAGAAAATGGTATAGAGAATATATCTGAGATACCTGCAATAGTATGTGAGCCACTGTCGATAAACAAACGTGGATCAGATGCCGCAGTACCTGTGATTCTCCATGCTATCTCATTACCAACATCTTGTGAGTCACAAGTAATCTGTGCAAGCAATCTTTGACCTTCAAAAATATCATCTACTTGAACTGCAAATGCAGGAGTAGAGTTTGTCAACGTGATTGTTGCTGAATCTTTACCGATACCATCTGGTGTTTCGATAATCACTTTAAACTGTTCACCACCATCTGATTGATTATCGATGCGTGGTCTCATTGAAAATGATCCTACTGAGTTGTATATTCCAAAGCCTTGAGGGCTAGACTCACTAGGTGGTGGTACGAGAAAATCAGAATCAGTTGTCGTAATATGGTCAACATAGTAGAACATCAAAGTATTGCCATTACTAGGCAGTTGTGTTCCCGATACGTTGAATACCATATTTTCATTTTCACCGAACGATGAACTAAGAGGAGTCAAAGTATATTGTGACTCAACATCATTCAATGAAATATCAATAGCGTCGATTGTGCTACCGATATTATCTGTAATCAATACACGAAATGATTCAGTGCCTTCTGCTTCATCAGAATCGAATATAGGTTTAATAGAAAAAGATCCTACTGCAACTTCAGA
>Ga0209555_10001624_pt1 | contig 17033 bp, 21 predicted proteins | sample SaaInl85LU_5_DNA_FD_184643 | JGI IMG/M metagenome (GOLD analysis project Ga0209555, IMG submission 184643) | Marine microbial communities from expanding oxygen minimum zones in the Saanich Inlet - ESP_85LU_5_DNA (SPAdes) (version 2) | ecosystem: Environmental > Aquatic > Marine > Intertidal... | reverse complement strand
CAGAATATTACAAAAAGCTCCAACCATTAGAATTGTATACAATTTGGGCGTACACAAACAAGGGTGATGTGTATTTAAATCTCTGGGAGCGAAAGTTGCCCATAGATTACGCACGAATTGACATGTCCGTGTTTCTTTATGAGATTATAGAATATCTTAGTATAGCTGGATTTCCGAGGGATATATTCAAAACATCTTATGAATATTTTAGTACAGATTACATGCGGTACACGAAGATGAAATCCGCAGATGTATACAAGTTCTGGAACGTTTTACAAAATTCACCGAGTGAAAGATTTAAACCGTCATTCATAGACACTTTATTGGAAAGAATGTCTATGCGATTAAGTCGTCTTATTCGTAAGGCTCCCATGACGAAAGAAACTATGGTGGTCTATAGAGGGGTGAAGGATAGCTTCTTCACGGCCGATGATTTCAAAAAGAAACCGAATGTGAATGAAGTATTCATAAATAAAGGATTCGTCTCGACGAGTTTGGTTCCGATGGTGGCGCGTGATTTCACTGAAGGTTCGTGTTGTTTCAAAGTTATAACTATCCTTCCTGGTACGAAATGTTTACCCCTGTATGGTCTTTCTCAATATTCAGAACATGAACTATTACTCAACAAGAATACTAAATACATTATACGTGATAAATATGTCGCTCATTTACCGAATAATATTAAACATTCTTACCAGGTGAACGTTGGTACCCAAGATATCAAGATGACAGATATAGTAATAGGTTAAAGTTTTTACGACAATTATAAATTATAATGGCTCCTAACAAGGATACCGAAGTATTTTCCAGAAGAACATTTCAAGAGATTGAAGCATCCAGGATGGAGACAAAAGTTTCGGCTATGGAGAAGGCTGCGAAAGGTGAAAAGGTGTATTACAAAAATGAAAGAAACCCTTCGAAGTTTATTTCATTTTTGAAGAATCGTCTTCCCATATGGGAGAGGCAGAAAGACAGTACATTCTATGGAAAAAGAATGCATGAAAAGACAGAGGCGCTTCTTCAGGCGTATAAAGATGAAGGGCATGATGTATAATAAATGGATCGCGTGAAGCAGTTGGAGGCGATTCAAAAAAAGGCGAGGGAACTATTCGAGAAAAAGAATGCCGACTATGGGGATGCTTTTGCCACATATGGTATCGTTGGCGTCCTCGTTCGCATTCAGGATAAGATTCAAAGGTGTCTCAATGTGTCCCGTAATTCCGTGACTTTGGTTGGTAATGAAACGATGTACGACACATTGATTGATTTGCACAACTACGCAGCCATGGCAATAATGTGTGCTGAATAGTAGTATGGACCGTGAACTCTTAAAAATTTTTGGATTGGCGGCAATAGCTGATATTCTCATCATTCTGGACGGATATAGGGCTATAAAGAAAAAACTTGTAAAGGATGTATAATGACTCTACTGGTGAAGAAACTTGACGAACATGCGGTGGTTCCTTTCAGAGCATCTTCCCTCGCAGCTGGATATGACATCGCTAGTTCAGCTGACATTACCATTGCTAGAGGTACTCGATCGCTTGTTTCTACTGGAATTGCTTTCACAGTCCCTTACGGAACCTATGGGCGCATTGCCCCTCGTTCTGGTATTGCAGTGAAGAAGGGTATCCAGGTTGGTGCTGGTGTTATTGACCGTGATTATACAGGTGAGGTAAAGGTTGTCCTGTTTAATCATGGTGATGAAGATTTTGAAATTAAAAAAGGGGATAGGATTGCTCAGCTCATTATTGAAAAAATTGATACACCTGAAATCCAACTGGTTGATGAACTTTTGGTGTCTGAGCGTGGAGAAGGGGGATTTGGGTCTACATCAATTTAATCCATACACATAGTGTAAAGGAGACGAGATTGGAAATACGTGATCAAAAATGTCACTATAATAGGAACCGAATCCATAGTTAATTTTTTATCCATGAGTTGTTTACCAACCAGCAGAACCAAAAATCCAATAGCAATCATAGACATATATTTGAAATACATGCAATACTTGGTCTTGTCCTTGAACTTTTCAAACATTTTTATTATACACAGAGAAATTAATTTCCAAAGGCGACTCCAGCCATACCATTCTTTATCCTGAGGATGTTATAGTTGACGGCGTATGCGCGAGTTATACCACCCACCCCACCTGTAGGATTATTTATTGTTATTTTAGCGTTATCGATACGAGAAAAGTTGAGAGTACCGGACGGTTGATACTTGTTCATGGTCAGACAGAAAGGCCACGTGTACAGGGGTGCAGAGTCTAGCACCGAAGAGGGAAGGTTACTGGTGTGCATCTGGGGTACGACGTTATGATGAAACGTTTTCGACATGTTTTCGAATAGAGGGGTTCCATTGATGTACATGGTGGCTGTGTCAAATGTATAGTCGTTCTGCCAGCCGGTTCCTGAGGCTGCGGAGGACACGACATGAACAGCCTTCACAGGGTGATTAAAGTATGTGAGATCAATGTCGGTATCAGTGTGATTCATGGGTTGATACTGTAATTGTGTAATGAGAAGTTCATGTTCATTATCCACGAAATGCTGACGCTCGTCGGTGTCGAGATACACGTATGTACCAAACACCTTAGGAGTTGAAGCTGGACTAAACAATGAACGACATTTAATCCTGATCTCAACCGAGTGATACTGAAGTGCGACCAGTGGGAGAGATTTTGTCCAATCTTCACTGAAGAAGAATGGGATCATAAAATAATCGGAACCAACAGAGCTTCCCTTTGCATTGTCACTCATTTCAGCTGTAGTTATAGTAGTTGATGTTTTAGCTGAGTTATCTTTGTAAAGTATATTTTGTACACCTTGAATGAAGAATGCATCGAGCTTACAAACTTCCTGACCCCCTATGTATAGACTAAATTCGGTTGTATCATTTGTGATAGTTGAAAAAAGACCTTGGGGGTTAGCACCAACCATGGCGATATCGGTAGCCTCGATCCACACGTAACTGAGGAGGTCACCCTTGGAACGAACGGGAATGGTGACTTCGTTTCCAGGGCCGAACGTGCCTATATAATCCATGCGTTCAGGCTTTATAGCAAAGTTCGTATGACGTTTGTAGTTTTGACGGAAGAAGGAAACTTGAGGATCCCCTGTTATATAGGCATCCTGGGCACCCTTGGCGACGAGATCAATCAACGCGGCAGACATTTATTAATAAAGGATATTAAAAATTGAGCGCTATGACGAAGTATGGTTCAGTTTCAGGCACTCACCTGGGATTCATATGACGAAAACGAACATACTATATGTATATTTGGTAAAACGATTGACGGTACATCAGTATGCCTGACTACAACGTTCTATCCTTATTTTTTCGTCAAACTACCAATATCAAAAGGTACTTTGATTGATCTTGTTCACGAGTCTCTTCATAAAACATGTCCGGGAATGATCATTGATATTAAACAAGGAAAATTTAAAGATATTTGGGGTTTTCAAAACGGGGAAAAAAATCTATATTTTCAAATATTTTGTCGAACATTGGCGGACAGAAGGCGAGTAGTTTCTAAACTTCGTAAGACAACGGTGAAGAATCTAAATGTACATGCCAAAATATACGAGGCGAATATCGACCCAGTACTCAGACTCATGCATAGAACCGGTATTCAATCAACTGGATGGATAGATACATGTGACGCTACGTGCGTGAGGGAATATCTAACGAGTGCTAAAATCGAGATTAGATGTTCAAACTGGAAAAAGCTAAAGCCTCTTGAAACTACAAATATAGCACCGTTTGTAGTCGCGTCATTGGATATAGAGTGTCATAGTTCAACTGGTAAGTTCCCAGATGCAGATGTTCCGGGTGATGCATGTTTCCAAATCGCTATATCACTTACAAAATTCGGTTCGGATAAACCTTATAATAAGACATGTCTGTGCTATAAAAAAACTGATCCACAATTGGATGATTGTAACATATACAGCTTTGATACAGAGAAAGAACTATTAATATCGTACACTAACTTTATAAACGCACATGATGTTGATATTATAACTGGTTGGAACATTTTTGGTTTTGATTTAGAGTATATCATGAAACGAGCTATTATCAATAATTGTCCAGCTGATTTTTACTTCATGAGTAAAATAAAACTTCATCCATGTAATCTCGTTAAGAAAAATTTATCTTCAAGTGCATTGGGTGATAACAAACTCAAAATAATACCGACACCTGGGCGATTTTATTTCGACTTATTCCACGAGATTAAGAAGGAATATAAACTTGATTCTTATAAACTGGACAACGTGGCTAAACTGTATCTCGGAGACCAAAAAATTGATATGCCACCAAAAGAGATGTTTGCAAGATTTATAGAAGGCGACCCCGTGAAGCTTCGTGAGGTTGCTGAATATTGTATAAAAGATACGTTGTTGCCTCATAGACTTCTGGAAAAGCTTTCTACCCTTATGAATCTTTTAGAGATGGCTAAGGCGACATGGGTACCGCTAAACTATCTCGTAGAAAGAGGACAACAGATCAAAGTTTTTAGTCAATTAACAAAAAAAGCGCGGGAGTTGGGATATATTGTACCTACTTTTGAATACGGATATAAGGATCCAACGGGGTATGAAGGGGCGACCGTGTTAGAAGCGCAAGCAGGAGCTTATTACACACCTATAACAGCTCTCGATTTCGAGGGTCTGTACCCATCCATCATGATGGCTCATAATTTATGCTACTCTACGCTTGTATTAGATCCCAAGTATGATAATTTACCTGGCATCACATACGAACGTTTTGGGAAGCATGTTTTTGCACAAGGGGTACCTAGTGTATTGCCTAACATTCTCGCGGAACTTAAACAATTTCGTAAACAGGCGAAAAAGGACATGGCTGCATCGACAGGTGCGACAAAACGGATGTTCAACGGTAAGCAATTGGCCTATAAAATTTCTATGAATTCTGTATATGGTTTCACAGGTGCTTCTGTGGGCATGCTTCCGTGTGTACCTATAGCATCAACGGTGACCATGAAGGGTAGAAATATGATAGAGGAGACGAAGAATTACGTCGAAAAGCATTTTCCGGGTGCAAAGGTGAGATATGGTGATACGGATAGTGTGATGGTTGAATTTGACGTAGGGGATAGAACTGGTATTGATGCTATTAAATATAGTTGGGAGTTGGGTGAGAAGGCAGCAGAGGCATGTAACACACTATTCAAAAAACCTAATAACTTGGAATTAGAAAAGGTATACTGTCCGTATTTTTTGTACTCTAAGAAAAGATACGCTGCTAAGCTATGGACAAAAAATAAAGATGGTGAAATGAACATGGATTATGTAGATGTGAAGGGTTTGCAGCTCGTCAGACGTGATAATACACCGCATGTTCGAGAGGTATGTAAAGAGTTGTTGAATGTTGTATTGGAGAGTCCGGATACGGAGGCACCCAAAGCTTTAGCTCGAAAACGCGCAGTTGAATTATTGGAGGGAGACGTACCACCAGAGAAGCTCATTCTTTCGCAGCAATTGGGTGATTCGTATAAATCTTCAAATCTGTCTCATGTAAGGGTGAGGGATAAAATGCGCGAAAGACAGCCTGGATCCGAACCACAGTCTGGTGATCGTGTACCGTATTTATTAATAGATATCGGTGATCACCGTGCAAAAGCTTTCGAAAAAGCCGAGGATCCAAAATATACCCAAGAGAATAATTTGAAGATTGATTACGTGTATTACTTCAAAAACAAATTCATGAATCCGGTATGTGATTTATTGGAACCCTTATTTCAAAATCCTAAAGAGGAAATATTCGGGGAACTCATCAATCGCACAAAACCACCGAAGAAGACGAGAGTGTCAAACAAGAAGAAGAAGAAAGATATAATGATAGATGACTTATTTAAAAATGAAGAGCAATAGTATTATATGGGCATACCTGAAAAGGTGGCATTACTAATTGAAACGGAAGTAGAAAAAAGAGTTCATGAAGAGTTATGTAAAGTTGTAGAGAAAGTTTCTAAGTTATACCATGTTCCACTGAAGATTGCGAGAAAAGATCTCATAGGAAATGAATTTTGTTTAGGTGTGAAGAAGGATGGAACGCTTTGTAAAAATAGGGCGGTATTAGAAGGATACTGTATGCATCATGTTAATGATAAACGACCTATTCAGCTCGTAGGTGGTAGTACAAATACAAACAAAAGGCATAATCACCCATATCCTTCACCACCGCAACCGAATTGCCCAGCCTGCAATGTAGCGCATAGTAAAGTTAATGAATTTAGAGAATTATCGACTATTATGTAATAATGAATAAATCGGATATTCTATTATCATCAATCAATACATTTTACTCAGTACCCGAAAATAGAAACATGCTTTTAGAACTTCTGAATAAATCCGGAGGTATATCGCTCAGAAATCTCGAATGGTTTATTACAAATTATTCAAAAAAAAATAATCTTTCATACACAACATCCGATGGTAAAAATTTTAGTGTACATTGTGCGTACAAATCAAGTTTAGATGGATATAGTAAAAAGTTGTTCGATCCATTCTGTAGAACCGAAAAAATTGCGTATGTTATACCTGTTACACATCAAGAGATTAACACGACAGTAGCACAATTGAATTTCATTAGATGGTGTATAAAAAATAATGTAGTCGAATATATTAAACAGAATAAAAATAAATTATTTAGTAAGGAATAGACATATATCCATTTTGAAATATAAATGTTTGATATCCAACATAGTATATATGTAATGTAAAAATTCTTCCTAGATTTTCTCTTAATTTAATATCCAATACTGTTTTATTAGACTGTAATTGCCCAAAATCTAAACTTCCCGACGGCTCCACGTTTATCGGATTCATCGAGAATGTATACGTATAAATATTTCTTAATGGTCTTGACAGTCTACTATTTAATGGAATGACATATTTATAAAATGTACTATTCGCTAATGGTAAATTTGGTAGATCTTGACCCTTTATAAACAACTTTGCGCTTTCCATTACAGGTTCAAAGAATGAATTTATTACGGAATAGTCTGAACTAGTCGAAAAATTAAATCTATTAGTGAATGCTTCTGGATCACCTGGAATAGTTTCAAAGTTTTCATCTCTCAAAAACCAATTAAGTGTCTTTACAGGAATATCTGGTACTAATTCTATCTTTATGACATCTGTACCTGACGTAGTCGGATGTTTCTTTACGATATCTGTGATGAATACCTGTTTTTGTGTCATAAGATAAGATCGTTCTTCAGATGATACAGTCATTTCTTCTGTAATAATGTCAAAGCTATCTAATTTTATAGTATCATTCGAATCCGTAAAAAAAGTCTGTGGATGAAACTCTATTTCAAATTCAATCTTTTGTTTATGAACCGCACACACTGGAAAATAAGGTCGATTTGGTTTATTTGTTGAATATTCATCACCTTCATATTTTCTTGAAAAGAACATGGGTATTGGGATCATTAACTCAGATTCGAAAATAGTTAAAAGTTGATTAGCACCACTTAAAGACGTATCTTCAGCGAGATTTCTATTCAGTGTATAACGTTTAGTTCTTTTTTCTGATTCATCGAGATATAATTCGTCGTAAATAATACCCCAATCACCATGAAAAATTTCGACAACCTGTTCATCAACTCGCATTGTAACTGTTTTTATTATATGTCTTCCTAACTGATCTGCTAATCTAGAACCAAAGCTTAAACCCGGAAATTTAATGTATATATACATGTTGCTGAGCAGATCACCCATGTTTTTAGGGTTCATAGTAACTTTCACTGTTTTACCAAACGGCCATGATGTCTCGCCCCTGGGTATTCTTATATTCGTATTTCTATGAAATTTTGTGAAATTCGAATGCTGTTTGTATTCATATTTAAATAAAGAATGTTCAGGATCTTCGCGTGTCAGATATTCATCTTGTTTTCCGATTGCATTAAGGCGGACAGTAGCTCCAGTATCAGCTCCAGATACAATCATATTATCTTATTGTAGACAAATTTTTAAATCGGTTTTCCACATTTCAGAACATGTAGTTACCTTCAAAGTTTCAAGATCCCTTTTCAATTCTTCAGTTTCGGACATAAGTGTAGATACTGCTTCTTGAGTATATTGATAAGTCTTAATGTGTAAGAGGTAATCAAAGGAATCGTTTATTTTGTCGAAATGAGTTTCCATTTCTTTTTCTAGTTCATCTTTCTTTCTTTTGAAAACCACCAACTTATCATTAATGACCATGTCTACAAATTTGAACATGTTTGTATTCTTCTTCACACGCTGTTCTAATACATTAATCATGTGTACCTTTCGTTTCTTGTACGCATCCACCCTGATTTCCATGAAATCTTGAAGTATTTCCTCGGGTGAGTTATATTTGTGTATACCTTTGGTAGGATGAAAGAGATGCATGTTTGTGGTATGAAATGTTTTTTGTAACTTGAAATCCTTCACTACATCATTACCAGTGTATCCAATGACATTAAAGTCGACATGTTCCGTAGTACTATTATTAATGTAAGTTTGAATAATCTTTTTATCGATGAGTGTATCAAGATATTCTTTGAAATCTTGTGTCCATCGACCAGGTGGTAACTCTGTAATTTTTATTTTCTTTCCATGATCGACCCATAATCCTTCCGCAACCCAATAACCCGTGTTATCCATGAAAATCTTACCTTTAAACCCCCTGAACCATGGTTTCATAGGTACCATGTCTTTTCCGTCTACGATTCGTTCGATGTTGTTACATATATCCACGGGGTTGTATGGAGGTACATAACAACTGAAACCAGTGCCTATACCTTCTGTACCATTAATTAACACGGTTGGTATAATAGGGATAAAATGTTCAGGTTCAATTACCTTTCCATCGTCGTCCAAGTATTTTAAGATGGCATCATCTCTCTGATCATAGAGTTGTCTTGCATGTTTTGTCAATTTGGTGAATATGTATCTCGGTTGACTCGCATCTTTACCACCCATAAGCCTTGTACCAAATTGACCACATGGTTCGAGTAAATGAATATTATTTGAACCTGTAAAACTATGGGCAAGTTTTACTATTGTGTCAGCAAGTGATACCTCACCATGATGGTAGGATGTTTTTTCAGATACATATGCTGCCAGTTGCGCAACCTTCATTTCACTTGTTAAATTTCGAGTAAAGCACGCGTATAACACCTTTCTCTGCGATGGTTTAAGTCCATCTGACACGTGTGCAATCGATCGTTTAAGGTCAGCTAGACTGAAATTCACAAGATCTCGATGAATGAAATCCGTTATACCCAGTCTGTCGACAGAACCATATGCAACTTCTAATTCATTACTTTTTTTCTCAGTACTTTCGAGCAGCCACCTTTTCCTTTCGTCAGCTTTCGTCTTGTCGAAAGCAAGAATCACTGACTGTGTAGTAGTCTCATCTGGATCAAAACGTACCGTTAAATTATCTATAATCTTGAAGTATTCACGGGCTTCGGCCGATGTGGAAGTACCAAGACCCTTATAGTATTTTATTTTCCACCCGGGTTTTCCATCACCATACCATTCACGGAAAGATGAATCGGTGTAAAATGGTTTGACTGTAGTTCCCTTTGTCGCCTTGATTATAGGTGTTACCATACTGACTACAAATCCTAGATCGAGTAGACTTGGCCAAAAGAAGTGAATCATATTAAGAATCAATCCCTTGATATGACTACCATCTGCATCTGCATCTGTCATGATCATAAGTCTTCCGTATCGGAGGTCAGATAATGACTTATAAACTTTATCCTGTTGCAGTCCCAGAATCTTTTTGAGATCGTTAAATTCCTTATTATCCGTAAGTTGTTTCACACTGGCGTCACGAACATTTTTACATTTACCTCTCAAGGGGAAAACGCCATAGTACTCACGTCCAACTATAGACAAACCGGCTACTGCCAATGTTTTCGCCGAGTCGCCTTCTGTGATAATGAGAGTACACTTTCCAGATTCAGTTGTACCAGCTTTATTAGCGTCGTCTAACTTTGGGATACCCGTGATCTTTGAACGTCTATTACCATCAGACTTTTTCAATTCTTTCAATTCCTTGAACTTCGACAATGCCAATAATTCATTTTGAATACTTGTCTTGAGAATGTTTTTTACGAATATTTTAGGAGGATCAAATTTACTACCAAATTCTTGAGGTTTCAATGTACATTCGGATTTTACCTGACTTCCGAAACTTGGATTAACCAACGTAGATTTTATGAATACCATGAAAGCATTCTTCACCTGATGCGGACGGAGTTGAATTTTCTTCTTCATCTCTTCAATGACACTACTAGAAATAACATTCATCACATGGTCCACATGAGTACCACCTTTAGAAGTGCATATACCATTTACAAATGACACCTGTTCGAAACCGTCGTCACTGGGAGCTACACATACAACCCAATTATCACACGATGCTGTTACAATTTCGTCACTCTTCGTGTACATTTTCGCATATGTATTAAGGGTACATTTCGGAAGTACTTCACCTTGGAATTTAACCTTGCAATTTCCAGACGTACATACGTTTGCATCATAAACACGTTTTTCGAATATTTTATAAATATCATCATCCATACCAGACATACCAAAGAGATACCATTCTGGGATGAAAGAAATACACACGGATGATGATGCACTAGCATATGATTTAATAATAGGTTGATTACAGGTACGCATATTGTTTGTCCATTGTTGTGTATATTTTTTTTTGTTTTCTCCATCTTTAATCGTAATTGAAAATTCTGATGAATATACATTTGCAAGTTTAGCACCATATCCATTGCGACCACCTACAACCCTTTTTTGATTGTCGTCATAATTTGTACTAGTCAATAAGTGACCGAATGTAAGTTCAGGATTCCATATATTTTCCTTTTCATGCATTTTTATAGAGATACCACCTAATGGTCCGTTATTCTCAACTGATATGATACCCGTATCCCTATCTATATGTACAGAAATACATGTGGTATTTTTTGGATACATAGAATTTCTATCAATAGCATTGACCAAAATTTCATCAAAAATTTTTAAAAGTGCGGGAGAGTAATTGAGCATCTTCTTTTCGAAACCATTATCAACTCGAATCCAGTAAGGTTCATAGACTCTTGATACAGGTCCAACATATGAATCAGGTCTTTTAAGAATATGTTCAACATGAGTGAGTTTTTGAATACTTTCTGTCATGTCGTATTTACGTTTATATTGTTTAAGTAAGCTCTTCGTATAAGTCCGTCGTACCAATTTACGATTTCAGATTCAGTTTTTGACTTGCTTCGTGGTATTATATGTTTTATGTTACCAATTTCTCTGTTCATGAGTAACTTAGGTTGTATTTTTACTTTATTTACATAACATGCATAACATACCTTCTTAACGGTCAATCCAACAAATGAATAAAACTTTCGATTATTTTTTAGGAATAGAGGTCTAATGCGTTGATATTCCCTTACAAATAATTTGTTTACAATTCCACGTGTAACTATTTTGGGTTCTAATGGACATTCACATTTATAACATTTAGATGTCCACTTCAAATACATTATTTTTTTATGTTTGTATACCTTAAATGAATAACGTAAAAAATAATTCTATCAATTCAAATAATATTTATTTAGGTATAATTGGGTTTCTCGTAGTAATAATAATAGGGTTACTTATATATTTCCTCTTAATAAAGAAACCTGAATCATGCCCCCCAATACCTCCCCCACCAGTATGCTCCACTCCTCCACTTGAATGTCCCTCAATACCTCCTCCCCCCCAAGAGTGTCCTAAACAAGAGTGTCCGCCATGTGAGAGTATACCAAATGAAATATTTGGCATGCCTATCAAACGCGGAAATATAATTATAGACAGCTTCGATAATATAGAAAATAGTCTGAAATCACATGTACATAGTTTGATATGTCATTTCATAAAAATGAATATATCTGAAATCAATGGACATGATGTATCATGTGCAGATATTAAAAAAGGATTAGATGATTCTTTCAATAGATTGGTCATGCTTTTTGATAATGGTGAAAGTCCGGCTATAAAATTTATAAAGGACAATTATTTAGAAAAACCTATCATGGCAGAAATATCAGATTTAATTAATAAACTCAGAACAAAATTCTGTAATAATAAAAATGACGAGGATATGATAACTCGTGAGGAGATCATAGCGCTCATCACGGAAGCGGAAACACATTTTTGTCACGAAGTCCAAGTGGTTAAAATTCCGGACAACTTCTCATTAATCACTTGAGTTCAACCTGTCGAGGGAAGAATGATATCTTCAACCTAAGTAAACGCGTTTAATATAAAAATTATAAAGTAAAATGTCTTACGACGAGTGCCTTCGTGATGCCATGCGTCTCCATGGGGTGAAGACACCTGATGCGCGATGTGAACATCTTGCAAGAAGTGTGATGAAAATGAAATCAAAGTATGTGCAACATGCAGAACACAAAAAGTCACGATCATCTATACTTATAACAGACAGTCCTAAACAGGTTGTGGAACAAAAACACAATACTAATATTTGTCAGTCGACTACTCTTAAAGGTAAACGCTGTACATTTAAAGCAACGTGTGGGAATTTTTGTAAAAAACATAGCATTCCTAAAAATAGCATGAGTGTAGAAATAGGTGAAAAATTTTCTTTTAATACATAAATGTTCGAACAGGAGACTCTCAAACCTGTAATTATTTCTATGATTGTATATCTTATTATAGCGAAATTTCTTCCAGAAATCATAAAAAAACCCACTGGTATAGGTTTTATAGATGATCTGAATATGTCTCTTATTTCACAAAAGGGGTCACTCTCGTCAGGAGCTATTCTCACTGGTATAATAGCTTTATTGTCACAGTACATTATTGACCAACAATTCATTTAAAACATTTTCTTTGTCGGTTAATTGTTTCGTGTGTGAATGATCCATATATTTGAGTTTTTTATCAAATGCGTCGCGCATATATTCCAAGAGTTGGCTCGCATCAGGATTTCCCCATTGCATACCTTTTTTGAATAAAAAGTCATCCTTCTCCAGCTCCTGTAATGTACATTTAATGGTATAAGGGGTTTTAATATACTCAGACGCTCCTCCATAATCAGTTATTATGACAGGTTTATTTCGTACAGCAGCTTCTACAGCTCCCATACCTACTCCCTCAGAATGTGAAAAACTTACATAACAATCACCGATTCTATGCAAATCTTCTATATCATCATCTGATAATAGACCGTTTATTACTTTTACTCGTGGTAGATTTATAGATACATTTGAATTACATGTAGCCTTTATAAGTAGATGTGTTGTAGGTTCATTCAGACGAATGAATGCTTCTAAAATACCTTTTACATTTTTACGTGGATCCATAACATTTCCTATGTGATAAAAAACATACTTATCAGGCCTGGGTATATGTGCATGTATGATATAAAATGTTGTATTTGGAAATTGTTTAGAGAACACTCTCTGACAAAACTCACTGGGAACTGCCACACGATCGAAATGGTTAAATAATTTTCCATAATCTTCGTGAACAGTTTCGGTTTCACATACAGTCATACAGTATAAACGAGAGTATTTTTGTTTCATCATAGGAATACGTTCAAGCCAATGTTGAACTGGTAATGCAAAAATAAACGCCTCGTCACTATCAGGTAAATCATTGGTTAATTCTACATATTTACTATCAGTAAACATATCAGCATATTTTTTTAGATGTTGTCCGATACCACTTAAAAGTGTTGGACCAATGAATAACATTTGTTATAAAGATAATCTTTCTTTTATATATAAATACCATGGATTCCATCAAAGAAGATATTCATAAGGAGCTTCTTCGTCTCCGTCTCGATAAGCAACACGTGTACACAACTCTTCTCAAAATCATTGACGCTATTCCTCAGGAGAGTGTCGTTCATATGGATACAGCCGACACAAAGAAAGTGAATGAGGGATCTTCAGAGAGTGTAGAACCTATACAAGCTTCTCCGGTGACTAAAAAAACCACCCGTAAGAAGACTACTGTAAAGGTTTAAATTTATTAATATAAAAAACATAACCTCCTATTAAACTCGCTATTAATAGAAGTAAATAATTGAATGAAAATTTTTTCTTTTTCTCAGGTTTCTTATCCGGTAGTTTGTGAACGTTTTTGTTCAGGGTATCAATCTTCCCGATAAGAGTATGTAAAGCTTCTAGAATTTGAACATCTTTATTAATAGGTTTCTCTTTTACATCTATGGTTGTTATTTCCAACACCATGTAGAATGATACGGTTGGTTGAAGTAGTTCATAATCCCCATCACCTTGTGATTCATATATATTAAAGTGTAATTTCTGGATTGATATAGGATTAAAATAATTAGTAACACGATTGAACGATTTCCATTGTTTATCTCTCATTATAAAAGATGTACTCCCAGTAAAACTTCTTTCCAACGGTACCCTGGCTAATATTTGTCCCTTTCTTTCATCTAACATCTGTGCAACTGTCGGTACATCCGGACATACTACATCTATGTATTTGGCTACATTAGTATTACCAGTGGCATCACTTTGACCAACTTGTGTCACGTAAAAGTCAACCATCTTTATACCTATTACTTTGTTCATTTCTTCGATGTGAATATTAGACTCTAATGAAAAATCAACCGTGAACGTATTATTTGTACCATGTACGTATTGTGAATCGATAGTAATATATTGCACTTTTTTTGGTACATCTTGTAATGAAACAACCATCTAATGTTTACACAGATAAAAAAAGAAAGCGTAAGTGAAATAACATGTGGGTTCAGGCTGTATACAACGTCATTCGTGAAAGAACTTCTGAATTTACGGTATGGGAAATTTTACCAGCATGGTTAAAGAAATTCATCTTGGATGTAGATCTCGAACATATTCGTTTAATGAGATCAAGAACGACTATGACGACAACAGAAGATCAATAATTCCTGAAACGATTTACAAATATGTAATAGCAGTTAATGAAGCTGGGGAACAAATTGTTATTGCCGTACCTAAGTGGGACGTAGAATTATTATAAATGTAAATGTCTGAAGATTACATACCACTTGTTACATACGATCTTAAACTCGCCTTTTGTCAGGCGACTAATCAGCTTTGTACAGATGTACAGAGAATAATATGGAAGCAGGTTATCACTACAGAACCAGAATGTCCATCAGCTCCTAAAAAGATACTTCGACCAGCAACAAAACATTTATTGAAAAGTACGAATGATAAAAAAAAATACTTAGAAGATTGAGTTCATTGTAATGTAAATGCAGATTTTCGTGAAAACCTTGACTGGCAAAACTATTACACTGGAAGTTGAATCTTCGGATACAATTGAAAATATAAAAGCGAAGATTCAGGATAAAGAAGGTATACCACCCGATCAGCAGCGTTTGATTTTCGCAGGAAAACAATTAGAAGATGGAAGAACGTTGTCAGACTATAATATTCAAAAAGAAAGTACGCTTCATCTGGTATTAAGATTAAGAGGGGGTTGAAAATGTTGCACGGCACCATTTTTCATTTAGATTTCCAAATGGAGAAAACTCAAAGAAAATATGCACAAAAACACCAGTCAGGAAAATTTTTAAGAATACATTCAGATTAGTAAATAACGCATTAGTTATTATAAACATAAGTAGGTTTATAATTCCAACTACTATAGCTTCGAATGTAATAGAACGTTCCATTATATTATACATAAATAAATTTGTATACGTATAATATAATGACTACTTATCAAGGAAGTGCCACACAACTTCCAGCCATAAATCCCACACAACCTCCAGCCATAAATCTCACACGACTTACATCCAGAAATCTCAGGAATAAAGAATCTTCTAAAAGATCACGTGGTGGTAACCGTTGGGTGTGGGTTTTTGTAGGTTTAGCTGTAATTATCACTATTGTAGTTGTTGTTGTGAATTTTTCTAAATCTAAACCTACTGGACCTACTGGAGCTACTGGAGCCACAGGACCTACTGGAGCCACAGGACCTACTGGAGCCACAGGACCTACTGGAGCCACTAAAACTGATCCAAAACCTCCTAAAAAGGAGTTAAAAATGGGTATCGCGGGACTTGATAGGTGGGGTGGAGATGTTAAAAATCACCCAAACGTAGAGTTTGAGGCATGTAAGAAAATCTGTATGGATAAGGAAGATTGTATAGGATTGTCTTACCATAAGGATAGTAAAAACTGTTATGTTAAAGGATATCCCGATATATCAACAAATATAATGAGAAATCCGTCTCCATTACATGGGTGGCAATGGTATTATAGGACAGATAAGCCATATGCTAATGTTGACATGGCTACAGGGTGGTATAATACAGGGAGTGGTGGTACACATGTAAGTGCTTTAGGTGCAGGTTTCGAATGGAACAAGGATATGACATGGGAAAAATGCGCTGCTAAAGCTAAGGAGCTTAAATACGCTGCTTTCGGTATGAGAAATTCCAAAAACGGCGAACATCCAAACACTTGTTTCTTCGAAAAGAATGCATTCAATCCGTATACTGGTGGAATCAAATTAGAAGTTCATGATAGTAATGCTATGGCATGTACAAATCCTAAGAAAACCATTACGAGTGGGTGCAGATTCGACCAGGCGGCTGATAGCACGAAAGTGATTCCGGGATACAACTTAGGTCCACATGAAAACAGGGAACCGTGGTCGGAAAATATGGGTACGATTGAAGATTGTAGAGTATTTGCCAAAAAACATGGTTTCAAGGGATATGGACACCGTACCGATATACACCCCGATGAACATTGGAAAAATAAGTGTTATTATTTTACTGAGGGTCATATTAAAGCTGTTCCAGACTGGAAAGGAAATATAGACGACTATGCGCATGTGCAGGGGTGTGTTGATCCTTCTAAAGCATGGCCAAATTGTTAAAAAGGAACCTAAGTGGGGGGTGGGAAAGGTAATATAAATAACTAAGGATGGAGTATCTTGCGCTTATAGCTGAGATTGAGGCGTTGAAGG